>FWPV01000139.1_pt1 | contig 259237 bp, 215 predicted proteins | sample 2228371 | NCBI WGS metagenome assembly FWPV01 (sample SAMEA103939776, study PRJEB20133) | metagenome
TGCGCCCGGTGAACGAGATCGCCGATGACCCGGTTCGCAAAGCCCTGGATGAGGCATTTATGCGCGACGTGCTGGGGCTGCCGGAGACAATATTTGAGGCGCTGGACCTGCTGCGCCGCAAGCTGGGGCAGGAGCCTTCGGTGAGGGGCGGCAAGTAGCCCCCTTGACAAGGGCTCACCCCCGGGCGACCTGTGGTCGGCCAGGTGCTGTAGGGGCGGCCCTTGTGGCCACCCTCCGGCCTTGCCCGCCGCGGTCGCGGACGGACGCGCCATGGCGCGTCCCTACGGGCTGGCTGCGCGGGGGCGGCGCTGGCCTCCGGCTGCCGCGCTCCGTTTGCCCCCCCTGCAAGGGGGGCGGATGGCGGACCGCAGGCCCGACACGGGGGGTGGTGGGGCGGGCGATCAGGGCGGACGCGCCATGGCGCGTCCCTACGGGCTGGCTGCGCGGGGGGTGGTGGGGGCAGACACCGGCGCAGCCTTCCCGTCCCTCGCCCCTGCGTGGGAGAGGGACGAGCAACCTCCGGTTGCCAGGGTGAGGGGGTGGGCAGAATGGCGCATAGCGTGTACCATTCACCCCATGGAGACCTTGCGACGCCTGTGGACACGCCTCACGGGGACGGGCGGGGGCCGCGCGACGCTGGCCGCCGCGGCGCTGCTGTGCCTCACCCTGGCCGCCCTCAGCCCCCTGCTGGCCGGCTCGCTCCCGGAGAGCGATGACGGCCTCCAGCATTTCTACCGCCTGATCGGCTTCGATTACTCGGTGGGCCACGGCGACCTGTGGCCGCGCTACGCGCCCGGCCTGGCCTTCGGCTACGGCCTGCCCATCTTCAACTACTACTCGCCGCTGTCGCTCTACCCCGTCGAGCTGCTGCACCTGGCCGGGCTGGGCTTCCTCGATGCCATGCTGGCCGGGCTGGCGCTCTACACGCTGCTTGGCGCGGCGGGGGCCTATCTGCTGGGCCGCGCCTGGGGCGGGATCCCCGCCGGGCTGGCTGCCGCCGCAGCCTATGCCTACGCCCCCTACACGCTGCTCAACTGGACGCGCCGTATGGCGCTGGCCGAGTTCCTGGCGCTGGCCCTGCTGGCCTGGGCCATGTGGGCCTTCTGGCGCGCGGCGCGCCGCGGCAGGGGGCGCGATGTGCTGCTGGCCGCCGCGCTGTTCGCCGCGCTGATCGTGGCACACCACCTCACCGCGCTGGTGGCCGCCGGGCTGCTGGCGCTGTATGCCATCCTGCTCGGCTGGACGGCCCCCGACCGCCGCGCGGCGGTCGCCCGGCTGGCGCTGGCCTACGGCGGCGCGCTGGGGCTGGCGGCCTTCTTCTGGATGCCCGCGCTGTTCCAGCAGGGTTATGTGCAGCTCGACCGCATCCGCATGGAGCAGCCCGTGTTCCAGACGCTGGGCGAGGTCTTCGCCGCACCGCGCCCCGCCGACCTCACCGAGCAGGTGGCGAGCATGCCGCGCTCTTACGGCTGGCCGCAGATCGCGCTGACGCTGATCGCGGCGGCGGCGCTGCTCGTCCGGCGGCGCGGGCGGCCTGATGCGGCTGAGGCTGAGGCGCGCCGCTGGCTGATCTACGCGCTGCCGCTGCTGGCCCTGCTCACCTTCATGGTCACCCCGGCGTCGCTGTGGCTGTGGCAGGCCGTCCCCCTCATCGACCGGCTGCAGTTCGCCTGGCGGCTGGTGGGCCCGGCCAGCCTGCTGCTGGCCGTTGGCGCGGGGCTGGGCGCGGCGCTGATTGTGCGGCGGCTGGCACGCACCGGCTGGCAGATCGCGTGGGTCGCGGCGGTCATCGCGGCGCTGATGCTCAACGGGCTGCCCTGGCTCTATGTGCGCTACCTGCCCGCCCCGCCCGGCGAGTCGATCGTCGACGCTCAGGCTTTCGAGCGGCGCACCGGGCTGATCGGCGGCACCTCCAACGGCGAGTACCTGCCACGCTGGAGCACAGAGCTGCCCGACCCCGATCGGCTGGCCGGGCTGTTCGCCGCGCACGAGATCATCCCCCGCCTGCAGCCCGCCCCCGGCATCACGCTGACCGATGCCCGCTGGGGCATCCGCTCGGCTGAGCTGGCGATCGAGGCCGGGGAGGGGGCCGCGCTGGTTTTCGACTGGCTGTACTTTCCCGGCTGGCGGGCCTGGCTGGACGGCGATCCGCTGCCAGTGGGGCCGGTCGGCCCGGAGGGTTTCGTGGGGGTCGAGGTGCCCGCCGGGGCGCACACCCTGCGCGTGGCGCTGCGCCCCACCCCGCTGGCGCTGGCCGCGACGGCCTTCAGCGCGGCCTCGCTGATCCTGCTGGCGGCGGCTGCCGCGCGGCTGCGGGCGCGGCGCCCTGCTCCGCCGGAGGGCGATGCGGCGCGGGCCGGGGTGTGGATCGCCGCCGCGGCGCTGGCCGGGCTGGCCGTCTTCGGGGCCAAAACGCTGTGGATCGACCACGCCGAGACGCCGTTCAAGCGCGCGCGCTTCGCGGGCGGTGTCGAGGCCGGGGTGGAGGTGCCGGTGCTGGCCCGCTTCGGCGGCGAGATCACGCTGCTCGGCTTCGACCTCTCCGACGCGCAGGCCCGCCCCGGCGAGCCGGTCGAGATCGCGCTCTACTGGACGCTGCTGGGTGAGTCGGCGAGCGAAGGATACTCCTCTAATGCGGCTGTGCTTGACGCGGCAGGGCAGGTCATCTATCAGATGCAGACCTATCAGCCGGGCGGCGTCTCGTCGGTCAACTGGCAGCCCGGCCTCTACGTGCGCGATGTCCTCACCCTGCCCATCCCGCCGGGCACACCGCCCGGCGACTACACCATCGTGGTCGGGCTGTATTCACATGAGCTGGGCCGCAACCTGGACGTGGTCAACGCCGCCGGACAGCCCGTCGGAGTGACCGCCCCGCTGACCACGATCAGCGTCACCGCCCCGCGCCACCCCCTGCGCGCCGCCGACGTGCAGGCTGAGGTGATGGTGGGCCGCCCGCTGATCCCCGCACTGACGCTGATCGGCAGCACCGCCCCGCCCGCCGAAGCGGAGGTCGGCCAGACCTACCCCGTGGCGTGGTTCTGGGGGGCCGCCGCCGCCCCCGATGCCGATTACGAGGTGCGTGTGCTGTGGCTCGACCCGGCGGGGCGGGTTGCCGGGGAGTCGCGGCGCGTGCCGCCTGTCACGGGGTGGCCCACCTCCGCGTGGCGGCCCGGTGACCTCTGGCGGGGGGTCCACACCCTGCACGTGCCGGGAAGCCTTGAGGCCGGGGTGTATGACGTCGCTGTTGTGCTGGTCGATGCGACGGGCCAGGCCGTCGGGGAGCGCGCCGTGCTGGGCCGCGTGACGGTCAGCACGCCGCCGCGCCGCTACCATCTGCCGGAGATGCAGGCGCGCAGCGATGCCGTGTGGGCCAACGGCATCGGCCTGGCGGGCTATGACCTGAGCGCGGGGGCCGCCGCGCCCGGCGGCAGCCTGACGCTGACGCTCTACTGGCAGCCCGCCGGGGTCGTGCAGCAGAGCCTGACCGTGTTCGTGCACCTGGTTGATGCGAACGGCGAGCTTGTCGCCCAGCGCGATCAGACGCCGGGCGGCGGGGCGCGGCCCACGCTGGGCTGGGCGCCCGGTGAGGTCATCGCCGACATCTACGAGCTGGCCATTGGTGCGCGCGTGCCCCCCGGCGAGTACCGGCTGCGCGTCGGCTGGTACAACGCCGCCACCGGCCAGCGCGTCCCCCTGGATGACGGTGGCGAGTTCCTGACCCTGCCGGAGGGAATCGAGATCGGGCCGTAGGTCCCCGCCCCGGCACTGAGGGGGCCTGCAGGGTGAGGGGAGCGCATCGACTGAGAGGAGCCGCCGCCATGCTCGCGCTGCCGCGCATCGCTCTGGATTACACCGCCGCCATCCACCAGACGGCGGGCATTGGCCGCTACGCCCGCGACCTGACCGCCGCGCTGGTGGCGCATCCCGCCGCCTGGCGGCTGTTCGTGATGGGCGCGCGCCTGCGCGGGCAGTCACTCCCCGTACCGCCTACCCCCGCGGTATACCGCCCCTCCCCCCTCTCGCACCGCACCCACAACCGCCTGTGGTATCGGCTGCGCCTGCCCCTGCCCGTCGAGCTGTGGGCCGGGCGCTGCGACCTGTTCCACGCACTCGATTTCACCCTGCCTCCCACCCTGCCCGGGACGCGGACCGTGCTCACCATCCACGATCTCTCGTTTGAGCGCTGGCCCGATGAGACCATGCCGGGCATGCTGCACTTTCTGCGGGCCGTGGTGCCACGCTCGGCACGCCGCGCCGACCACGTGATCACCGATTCGGAGGCGACCCGCCGCGACGTGATCGAGCTGTACGGCCTGCCCCCGGAGCGCGTGACGGCCATCTCCCTGGGCGTCGATCCCCGCTTTGGCCCGCAGGCCCCTGCCGGCGAGGGCGACCGCATCCGCGCGAAGCTCGGCCTGCCCGCCGGCCCCTTCATCCTGACGGTGGGCACCATGCAGCCGCGCAAGAATCACCGACGGCTGGTGAGGGCCTTCGCCCGTGTCGCCGGCGGCGCCCGGCTGGTGATCGCCGGGGGGCGTGGCTGGGATTACGACGCCGTGCTGGCCGAGGTCGAGCGACTGGGCCTGCGCGACCGCGTGATCTTCACCGGGTTTGTGGATGACGCCGACCTGCCCGCGCTGTACCGGGCGGCGGTGGCCTTCGCCTACCCGTCGCTGTATGAGGGCTTCGGGCTGCCCGTGCTGGAGGCGATGGCCTGCGGGCTGCCCGTGCTGGCCGGAAATACCTCCTCACTGCCGGAGGTGGTGGGGCCGGATGGGGAGGCCGGTCTGCTGGTCGACCCGCTGGATGTGGAGGCCATCGCGGACGGGCTGGCCCGGCTCCTCGATGACACCTCCCTGCAGGCATACCTGGCCCGGAACGCGATTGCCCGCGCCGGGGCGTTCACCTGGGCGCAGGCTGCGGAATTGACGTGGGCGGTCTATCAGCGCGTGCTCAGCGCCGGATGATCACCTCAAACGCGCGTATATCCTCCGGCAGGCGGCGGCACTCAACCAGTTCCCAGGCGGTGGGAATGCGCAGTGTGGAGCAGTACACGCTCAGCCCGGCCTCGTCGATCACGGGCGACCCGCCGTACACGGCACGGAGCTGCGCCCGCCCATCCTCGGTCACGCTGAAATCGGGGCCGGTTACCAGCTCGGTGTTAGGGTAGAGATTCCAGGCACGCATAGCCGCTGCGCCCTCTTCCGAGACGGCGCGCAGGCTCGCCCGCTGGAGGGCGGGCCGGGCCAGCCCCCACAGGCCGATCAGCAGCAGCAGCACCGAAACGCCGATGATCAGGTAGATCGTCTCCTGGCGAGTCATCCCGCGCGGGCGTGTGTCGCGTTTGGCCATCTCCCTGCCTCCGTGTGCTGGCTAGAGGCTGTTATGAACTGCTCTGGCGCTGCGTCGTGCCTGACGGATACCTCCCCCCCACGCCTCGCTGCGCTCGGCGCTTCCCCCTCTCCACGCGTGGAGAGGGGGTGACGGACCGCAGGTCCGGCGGGGGTGAGGTCTCTTCAGGCATGGATTAACCTGAAGGGAGTTCATAACGCGCTCTAGAATCTCGTAGTGCGCCATGGCCAGTATACCCCGTCTGCGATCTTCCTGCTGTGCACCGGTTAGCAAGCCTGCTGCCCAAGACAGATTCTGGTGTTGCAATTCCCCCGGAATGTCGCTATAAACATTATACAAAATCTATACACAGCGGTGCATCCGCGTTTAACGGAAAAGAGAAATGAGAATGAAGGATATCATCCGGCAGTTTGTCAACATCGTCGCCTTTCTCGGCGTGGTGACGGTCAACGGACTGGCGAACACCCTCCCGCTCAACAACATGCCCACTGGCGAAATATCAGACAGCTTCCCTAACCTGTTCGTCCCGGCGGGCTATGTGTTCGCCATCTGGGGGGTGATCTATCTGGCGCTGCTGGGCTTTACGGTCTACCAGGCCCTGCCCTCTCAGCGTGAAAACCCGGCGCTGCGCCGCCTGGGCTACTGGTTCGCCGCAAGCAGCGTGTTCAACATCGCCTGGATTTTCGCCTGGCACTGGCTCCAGTTCCCGCTCAGCCTGGCCATGATGCTCGGCCTGCTTATCAGCCTGATCGCCATCTACCTGCGGCTCGGCATCGGGCAGACGCAGTACACCGGCATCGAGCACTGGACGCTCCAGGTGCCGTTCAGCATCTACCTGGGCTGGATCACCGTGGCGACCATCGCCAATGTCAGCATCGTGCTGCTCGATGCGGGCTGGGGCGCCTTCGGCATCTCCCCGGTGGTGTGGGCAGTGGTCATGCTGCTGATCGCGGCGGGGCTGTCGATCTTCATCACCTGGACGCGCCGCGAGGTAGCTTACACGCTGGTGATCATCTGGGCGCTGGCGGGCATCGTGGTGGCGCAGATCGAGACGCCGGTGGTGGCGATCACGGCGGGGGTGCTGGCTGTGGTGGTGGCGGTGGTGTTGATCGTCAGCGCGACGCGCGGGCTGCGCGCCGGGGGCAGCGGGGCGCAGGCCGCCCCGGCGGCGGGCTGATCGGAGCCGTACCCTCTGAGGAGCACAGCGGGCCGGGGTATGTGACCCGGCCCGTTTGATTCTAAACTGATGGGGATGGAGCCATCAGTGGCTACCCTTGACTGCCGGCGGAGTCTGCTGCTCGCCGCTGGCCGCCCCCGGTGCTTCGCGCGCCTCAAACAGCTCCAGCGGGGCCAGCGCCAGGATGCGCACATAGGTCATCAGCGCGGCGGCATAGGCCTGACGCTCGCTGTCACTGAGGCCGGGGCGCACATAGGCCACGGCTACCTCGGCCAGCCGTTCCAGCGATCGCTGTGTCACAGGGTCCAGCGAGTCGTCGCGCCCGCTGCGCGCCCGCAGGCTGATGCCAAACCAGCCGGTCTGGCGCGGCGCATTGGGCGAGGCCAGGTCCATCTGCCGCTTGAGCACCTCGCCGATCTCCTCCAGGTGCTTGTTCTGCCACGGCTGGATGCGCGACTTGATCACCTCCAGCGCCTGCGTGCCGCCGGTCAGCGTGATCGACAGTGGCGAGTCGGTGATGCGGTTCACCACCACCTGATAGGGCTGGGTCTGCATGATCTCGTTCAGGCTGCTCTGCAGCTCGGCCAGCGCGGCCAGATAGGGCACCACCACCTTGAGCAGATAGGCGGGCGTGATCTTCGGCTCGTGATCCAGGCCGGGGATCTGCTTCGGCTCCAGGATGACCGTGTGCGTGCGCAGCACCGGCTTGACCGAATGGAAATAGATGAACAGGTCCAGGTCGCCCAGGCTCAGCCGGTCCCCGGAGCTGATCTCGTAGGATCGGTAGGGGAACAGACGGCTGCCGTTGCGCCACGACCCGTTGGTGCTGCCCAGGTCCTGGTAATAGAACGTCTCGCGGGAGTAGATCAGCACACCGTGCTGGCGCGAGACGCCACCATCGAGGCCGCCGTACTCCAGCAGGTCGAAGGCAGGGGGCGGCCCATCGCCGGCGCGGCGGCCAAAGATGAGCTGGCGTGGGCTATGGGCACCGGGCACGATGATCGGCTTCTCCTCATGGCCGCACACAAAGATTCCCACGCCGTTCACCGGCACACGTGCCAGGCGTGAGGCATGCTCCTCGGCGCTGGGCATGGGCGGCACAATGCGCTCGGTCTCACCGGGGGCCATCTTACGATAGCTAAGCGGCTTGCTTTGCAACTCGCGGCTGCGAGAAGCGGCTGATGAGTCCCCGGCAGGGCTGACAGGTGCTGCCGTCCCTGGCTCATGCTGTTTGTTTTCCATCCCTCGAACCTTTTCCCCCACGTGTGCAACAGCCCGACGCCCCATCGAGCCTGCCGTCAGTCTCCCGACTCCTATCAGCCCCCCACACAACAGTATAGGGATGCCCCGCCCGCCGCGCAAGTTACAAAATCGCATCAATCTCACCGGCACAGGCCGGCTCATGGGGCCGGGGCATCTCCTCGCACGTGCTCATCGAAGAAGGCCAGTGTGCGCTCCAGCAGCAACTCGCGCTCGCGCCCGGTGAAGGTGTGCCCCGCGAACGGATATTCGTAATACGTCACGTCGGCCCCGGCAGCGGCCAGCCGCGCCGCCAGATCGCGCGACCACTCCACCGGCACTTGATCGTCGCGGTCGCCGTGATGGATCTGCACCGGCACCCTGACCCGGTCGAGATAATGGATCGGGCTGATATCGTGGTAGCCCCGCGGGTTAGTCTCCGGTGAGCCGATCGCGGCGGCGGTCTGCTCCATCCACCATGGCGCCCACGTTTCGCCGATGTAGCGCCAGTTAACAGCCTGATCGGCGCTCATCGATCCGTAGAGCGCCACCGCGTCCACCCGCCCGGAGAGCACCATCACATAGGAGGCCACCCCGCCGCCCATCGAATGGCCGATCACGCCCACCCGGTTCTCGTCCAGCACATCGAGCGTATCGAGCGATTCGATCAGGTTCATTACATCCACCACGTAGGGAATGCGTAACGGATTGGGGCCTCCCGCGGCTCCGGCGTATCCGCGGTAGTCGGGCATGAACACGGCGTAGCCCTCCAGTGCATAGGGGTCACCCAGCGTGCGCGAGTCGAGGCCGGGGAAGTAGTCCTCCGGCGGGATGTAGCCGTGCAGCACGATCAGCACCGGGAAAGGGCCGTCGCCATAGGGAATGTTGGCCAGCGCCGTGACCGGGATGCCATCGCTCTCGTACTCTACAATATACTGGTGGAATGGCAGCGTGGTGTTGATCACCGTGCGCACCAGGATATCGCTCTCGCCGTAGGAACGCGCCGCCAGCGCCTCGATTGTGTAGGGAGTCAGCGGGTCAGGGGTGGCCGTCGCCGTCGGGGTGACGGTCAGGTCGGGCGCGACGCTCGCGGTTGGGCGCGGGGTGCGTGTCGGGCGCGGCGTGGATGTCGGCGCCGGCGAGGGGGCCACCGTCAAAGCGGCTGCCGGCCTGACAGTGGGCGGGTCGTCGGGCGAGGCGGCGGGCGGCGGATCAGACAGGGTGGGCGCACAGGCGGCCAGCGCCACCGCCAGCAGCGCGGCGATCAGGGTGCTGGATGAAAATGGATGGCTGCGGATCATGCTACCTTATCGGTATCCAGGTGGACGATGCCGCCCCAGTATAAGCCGTCCTGCCGGGATGGGAAAGGGCAGCCCCCCACCCCCCCCGACCTGCGGTCGGGCCACCTCTCAGCCCACACAGGGGCGAGGGACGGGACGAACGCACCATGGCGCGTCCCTACGATCGCCGACGTCTCAGCAGCCCCGGCAACAGGACCAGCGCCAGCATCGCCCCGATCACCGCCCAGACCCACGTCAGGTCAGCCTCAACCGGCGGCGGGGTCGGCTCGTCGGTCGGGTCGAAGGTCAGCAGGATCACCCGGTCGCGCTTCGCCAGCAGGTCGATCGGGTCATCCGGGCTGACCCCCACCGACTCGAGGTAGGGGCGCATCATCAGCGCGTTGCGCCGCATCAGCACATTGTAGGCAGCCAGCAGTTCATCATCGCCCTTCAGCCGCCGCGCGGTGACGCGCTCCACGCCGTCCGCCGTCTGGATCGTCACGCGCGGGTCGGCGGCGATGTTGCGGTACCACTGGGCACGCTCCCCGAAGGCGCACGGGATCACCTTACGCCCGTTCTCCAGCCGATGATACTCCACCACGGTGCGGCGCGGCAGCCCGCTTGTGCGGCCTGTGTGTGTGATCAGCATAAAGATGCGGCCCAGCAGCGGGCCAAGCCCCATCCGCCACAGGATAAGGGGGAAGCGGAAGGCAGCCTTCTGCCACGCCTCACGCGGGTAGAGCGCCATCCAGGCCGATGCGGCGGTTTCGTCACGTGGTGCTGCGATCCCGGTCATGCGGTTCACTCCAGCTTGTATGGCTCAGGGTCCCCGTCGTAGATGCGCCCGTCGGGCATGGTCGCACCCTCCAGTGAGCTGGCCCCGGCGAGCTGCCGGGCCGTCACATGAGCGTCGAACAGGTTGGCCTGCGACAGGTTAGCGCGGGTCAGGTTTGCCCCGCCCAGATCGGCGCCGCGCAGGCTGGCTCCGGTGAGGTTGGCGCGCATTAGCACCGCATGGCGCAGAATGGCCGCTTCCAGTTTGGCGTAGCTCAGGTTGGCGTGTGAGAGATTGGCATTTTGCAGCGTCGCCCGCGAGAGGTCAGCCCGCATGAGCTGCGCCCGGCTCAGGTCGGCCTCATCCAGATTGGCGCGCACCAGCCGCGCCCCGGCCAGGTCTGTACTGCCCAGATCGGAACGGGTCAGGTTGGCATCCTTCAGATCGACGTTGCGCAGCACACGCCCCGCCAGGTTGAACCCGGCCAGGTCGTCCATCCGACCGCGATCGGCCCAGCTCACGGCCAGATGGTACTGCGCTTCCAGCGGGTCAACGGGGGGCAGTTCCTCCTGCGGCAGCGCCACCTCCTCGATCGGCACGACAGGGGGTGGCTCATCGGGGACGGCCCCGACGGGCGGCGGCCCCACCTGCCCCTGTTGCAGGTCAATCAGGTACTGGAGCAGGCGGTAAATCTGATCCAGTCGCTGCTCAAGACGGTCGAAGCGTTCCTCAAGGCGGGTCATGCATCCCTCCAGCGGTCAGCGATCACCACCAGTATAGCATCTGTACGGCGTGTCTGCCCCGCCCGACCGCCCCTTACAGCGTAAAGTACCATCCGCGCCGATCCAGCTCACGCCCGATCCACCCGATGGCCCCCACCATCGCCGCAAGCTGGATCAGCACCAGCGGCGGTGCAGCCTCCGCATACCAGCCGGGGATGCCCGGCAGCACCACCAGCCCCAGCATGACCTGATGGATCAGGTACAGCGCCAGCGGGTTTCGCCCGCAGGCCATCAGCAGCGGCGACCGCAAGTCCAGCCGGTCTGTGAGATAGGCGAACAGCATGAACAGCAGGGTGCTCACCCCCAGCGCGATCAGCACGTAGCTGGCTGAGACGCGCGGCTTGCTGACCGGCACCCACGCTGTGAGCAGCATCCCCGCCACGAGCAGCGCCGCGCCCAGCCACGGGAGCAGCGCGCGTCGCCCCCCGCCGCTGTGATACTGGTCGGCCAGCACCGTACCCAGCATCAGCATCGCTGTCCAGGCCATCGCCCCCTGGATGCCGCCGTGTGGCGAGGCCAACACCACATCCAGCCAGAAGCGATCCAGCAGGGCCTGATAGCCCCCCAGCAGCGCCAGCCCCAGCGCCAGCCGGACCCCGACGGGCAAGCCGATGGCCAGCAGCGTGAGGAAGTTCGCCACGCCGATAGCCTGCAGCACTCCCCAGTTCACCCCCCCGGGGTTCATGCCAAACCCAATCTGGAAAGTGCCGAAGATCGCGCCGATGCCCACCAGCGCCATCGAGCGGGTGAAGCCGTGACCGATCATCGCGGCCCATCCCTCCCGCCGCACGCGGCGCCCCGCTGACAGGCCAACGGTGAGGCTGATGGCGAAGATGAACCAGGGGGCGCCCAGGTCGATCACTGTCAGGCCGATATCTGGCGAGTGTTTGAGCCAGTCAGGCAGGTAGCTGATACCAATGATGTAGTTACCAAACACCATCGCCAGGACGGCGAATCCTCTGAATTGATCGATTGAGGCAAGGCGAGCTGCTGCCACTGTGCGCGGCTGCTCCCCCTCATGCAGCAGTGTCACAGGACGAGGCAGGATGGTCATAGATCCCCCTCCTCTACCGCCCACCCCGATCGGCTTTGGTCTCCTGCAGATTCAAACACCGGGCAGCCCCCCCTGTTGCGCCGGGCACGGTTGAGCCTCGGTCGGCCCCCGTTATCAGGCGGCGATAACCAGGGGATGATAGCAGGGCGGCGAAAGAAGGGCCGGTCAGCGATCGCGGCTCAGGGCGGCGCGCAGCTCCCAGGCCAGCGCGCCCGCGGTCGGCTGGCGCTGAGCGGGGTTCTTGGCCATCGCACGCATCAATGCATCGGCGGCATCAAACGGCAGGTCAGGGGCCAGGCGCACAGCATTAGGCGGTGGCTGCTGCAGATGGGCCATCAGCAGCGCACCGGGGTTGCTGGCCGTGAAGGGCAGCCGCCCCGTCAGAAGCTGGAAGCACATCACCCCCAGCGAGTAGATGTCGGCGCGGCGGTCCAGGTTAACTTCCCCGCGGATCTGCTCTGGCGGGATGTAGTCGAAGGTGCCCACCACCCCGGTCTGGGTGAGGCCCGATTCGCGCTCCACCATGCGCGCGATGCCGAAGTCCATCAGCACAGCCCGCAGCGGACGCAGGTCGTCGGTGCCGGGCACGATCATCACGTTCGAAGGCTTGATGTCACGGTGCACCAGCCCCTGATCATGGGCATAGTCCAGCGCCCCTGCGATGTCCTCGATGAAGGGGATGGCACGATCCAGTGAGAGCCGCCCCTCGCGCTGCAGCAGCTCAGCCAGCGTCTGGCCCTCCAGATACTCCATCACCATGTAATGCGTGCCGCCTGCCTCGCCGAAATCGTACACATCGACAATGGCAGGGTGTTTGAGCGCGGCGACGATGCGGGCCTCACGCTCAAAGCGCTGGCGGAAGTCGGGGCGTTCGGCGAGGTGGGGGTTCAGTATCTTGATTGCCACCGGGCAGCGCAGGCGGGGGTGTATTGCCAGGTACACCTCGGCCATGCCGCCGCGGCCCAGCAGGGTCATCTCACCGTAGGCGGCCAGATCGCGCCCGCCCAGCACCCCGGCAGGAATGGGCGTCATGTCGCCGGGCCGGCGCTGGTAGGCCAGCCTGATGCCATACAGGCGGCTGTCTACAAAGCGCTGGAGCATGCGGCGGCTGGGGCCAAACAGCGCGCCGAAGATCATGGCAGTCGCCCCCACCGCGATGATCGACTGGCCGCCGCCGGTGATGCGCTCGAAGATGCGCGTGGCGACAAACAGGCTGCCGCCGAATATGCTCATCAGCAACAGCGTCAGCGCACCGTACACCAGCGACCGGTTGATCAGGAAGTCGATATCCCACAGCCGGTAGCGCATGATCGAGATGGTCAGCGCGATCGGCAGCGGCAGCAGCCCTAGCGCAAAGACGGTGTACTCGATGGGCCGCGCGATCAGCCACTCCAGCGTGCCATCGACCTGCGCCTGGGGCACGAAGATGCGCGCCACCTGGATCAGCAGGTACACCGTGATCGTGATCGCCGACCCGAAGACCACCCACTTGGTCTGCTGCTTCTGCGCCTGGCTGGCGATGCGCGTGTAGCGGTAAATCTGCGCGGCCAGCCCCCCGCCGAGCCAGAACAGCGCCCAGATCAGATAGACAGCCTGCGGCCACGCGTTGGGGTGCAGCGAGGTGTGATACAGCAGCGGGCGGATGAGCATCCAGGCCAGCTTGCCAACCACCAGATAGCGCGTCCACCGCGGCTGGGCCAGCCCGGTGGGGAACACGAACAAAGCGATATGTGGCAGGTCTTCGCTGGCCGCGCGGATCAGGTCCACCGGGATGTACCACTCCGGATGCGCCACCAGCAGTGCGTCGGAGAAATCGGTCGAGGCGGTGGCGATCCCCAGCAGGGTCATCGAGATCAACAGCGCCAGCCAGTCATACTGCCTGCGCCAGTAGATCACCGCAGCGGGGATAGCGTAGATGGCCAGCAGGATCACCGCCACCGTGACGATGTACCCCGCGTACAGGTCAGGGGTGATGCGCAGCGCGGCCCCCAGCTCAGCCTGAAAAGACCAAGCCAGATCGTGGAGCTGCCTGTAGCGCGGGGCAGCGCCGGCCAGCGTGAAGCCCAGCATGACCAGCGCGCCGGCGATCCAGGTCAGCCGCCCCACCAGCAGCCAGCGCCCCGTCAGGCGAGGATAGCGATCCGGGCCGGCGCTGCCCGTGCTCGGTAATGGCTTGATGATGACCGGCGTCAACCCACCGGAGTTCATGGGGCTGCCTCCTCATGCTGCGGAGCGAACAGATTGATTAAACATCAGGTGAGGGAAACCTGCAAGGCTACACGCCCACCTCAATCGGCGGCCATCTTTGATGCGCATCCGGGGGGGAATGTGTTACCATCAGGGCGTTCGTTCGGTGGGACTGTTGAGAGGATGATCGGAGATGTACGAGTCGGTAGAGAGCGTGAAGACGGCACTGGCCGGGCAGCAGTATATCGCGGGCGACGAGATCGCCACGGTGGTGTATCTGGCCGAGAAGCTGGGCAAGCCCCTGCTGCTGGAAGGCCCGGCGGGCGTGGGCAAGACCGAGCTGAGCAAGGCAGTGGCCGGGGCCACGGGTAAGCCGCTGGTGCGCCTGCAGTGCTATGAGGGGCTGGACGAAAGCAAGGCGCTGTACGAATGGGAATACGCCAAGCAGATGCTCTACACCCAGCTTCTGCGCGACAAGCTGGCCGATGTGCTGGCCGACGCCGCCACGCTCTCGGAGGCGGCCGACCGGCTGGCCGCGGAGGAGGACGTGTTTTTCTCAGAGCGCTTCCTGCTGCCGCGCCCGCTGCTGCGCGCCATCAACAGCGACGAGCCGGTCGTGCTGCTGATCGACGAGATCGACCGCGCCGACGCGGAGTTCGAGGCGTTCCTGCTGGAGGTACTGAGCGACTTCCAGGTGACGGTGCCGGAGATCGGCACGATCAGCGCCCGCCATATGCCATCCGTGTTCCTGACGAGCAACAACACGCGCGAGCTGAGCGAGGCGCTCAAGCGGCGCTGCCTCTATATCAACATCGACTACCCGACGGTGGAGGAGGAGCTGCAGATCGTGCGGCTGAAGGTGCCCGCGCTCAACCCGAAGCTGGCTCAGCAGGCGGTTGAGGCGGTGCAGTCGCTGCGGCGCATGGACCTGAAGAAGAACCCCAGCGTGAGCGAGACGCTCGACTGGGCGCGCGCGCTGCTGACACTCAACGCGGACTCGCTGGACCGCGACACACTGGAGCACACGCTGACGGTGCTGCTGAAATACGAGGCCGACGTGGCCAAGGCGCGCCGCATCCTGCGGAACTACCGCGGCGGGGAGGAGCGCGGCGGGCGGCAGTAGCGATCACTCAATCGATCTGGGTTTCTACGGGTATGGCCAGCGCCCAATCGGGTGGGGATGGGAGTATAATCAACGGAGAAAGGCATCCTCGCCCGGATCCGCCGGGCTGTAAGATAGTAGCCCGAAGCCGCGGGGGTAAGTGGTACATCTTTGAGAACGTGTCGGCGTGGGTGTGCCCAAACTGCGGGCATCGTTACTTCGATGCCGAAGTGGTCTCGCTGATGGAGGCCAGCATGAAATCTACCCCCTGATGCACGCCCAGTCGAGGCGTACGCGATCACGCTGCCCGTATCCGAGTAGCCACCCTCCATATCTGGCATTGGCATCGAGAGGGCAGCTGGTGGAACGGGAAGCGCAGGGAGTTGGTGAAGACACCCCCTGACCTCGGTGCGGCAACTGCCGGCTTTGGCAACTGCACTGCACCCGCCCGCTGATCCAGCCGGATCGAGGATAAGCGGGGCATCTGACCGATCGATCCGTCTCCCCTGAAAGGCAGAGCGCATGAAACAGCTTCCAGAGCATGGGATGTGTTTTATCTGCGGCACGCAAAACCCGCACGGGATGGGCATCACCTGGTATGCCAACCCCGATGGTAGCGTCACCGGCTGCATCACGCTCACCGAGCATCAGCAGGGGCCGCCCGGCTATGCTCACGGCGGGGCTTCCGCCGCCCTGCTGGACGAGGCGATGGGCGCTGCGGTGTGGGTCGCCGGGCACCGCGTGCTGGCCAAGGCGCTCAATGTGACGTTCCACCGCCCGCTGCCGCTGGGCGTAGAGGTGCGCGTGCAGGGCCGCATCACCAGCGTGGATGGCCGGACGGTCACCACTGAGGGGACGATCACCCTGCCGGACGGCGCCGTGACCGTCAGCGCGCAGGGTGTATACAAAGAGGCCGCCCACATCTTCTCCAACAGCGACTTCCTGCGCATCCCGCGCAAGCACGATGAGGGCGGCGGGGCGGAGTCCTGATCGTCCACCCACACATCATCCGCAGGAGAACCCCTTATGTCCAACGATCGACACACCATGCTGCTCAATGAGGGTCGCACGGCCCTGATCCGCACGGGTGAGGCCATCGCCGGGCTGGCCGATCAGCTCGGCAGCTCGTTTGTGCAGGCTGTCGAGGTGATCCTGGGCTGCCGCGGCCATGTGATCGTGTCGGGGGCGGGTACGTCCTCAACCATCGCACGGCGGCTGGCGCACCTGCTGAGCTGTGTGGGTGCGCCCGCGCTGTACCTCGACTCGGGGCAGGCGGTGCACGGCAGCGCGGCGGCCATCACCGCACATGATGTGCTGGTGGTGATCTCCAAAGGCGGCCAGACCGACGAGCTGAACACGCTGGCGCGGCTGGCCCGCGAGCGCGGCGCGCCGGTGATCGCCATGACCGGCAGCAGCGAGTCGCCAATGGCACAGCTCAGCGATGTGGTGCTGGCCTACACCGTTGACCGGTCGCTGGACGGCGGCGAGGGGTCAATTGCGCTGGGCAGCTCGCTGGCGTCGGGGGCGGTGGGGGATGCACTGTGCTTCGCTGTGCTGAGCGTGCGCGGCTTCAGCGCGGCAGAGTTCCTCAAGGTGCACCCCGCCGGCGCGGTGGGCAAGCAGCTTCGAGCTGAGCACGGTTCCTGATCCCTGCCCCCCGCAGAATCGCATATAATGAGGGCATCATGCTGATCGATCTCGACCATCCGCCTCGCGGGTCCCCCGCACAGGAGTAGCCCCCATGCGCTTTGGAACCATGGCTCTACAGCTCAGCTCCCTGATCCCCTCCGGCATGCCGCCCGATCAGGCCCTCGCCGCTGTGATGAGCCTTAACCATACCGACCTGGTGCGCCGCGTAGCCGAGCGCGGCTTTGACCTGCTGGAGATCACCACCGACCTGGTGCTGTTCCTGCCGCACCTGTTCACCCCCCGTCAAATCGAGGGGCTGGCCGCCCTGAAAGACGAGATGGGCCTTTCCTACACCGTGCACCTGCCGCTGTGGTCGGTTGAGCCATCGACGCCCCTCAGGCATGTGCGCACGGCCTCGGCGCAGGCGGTGATCGATGCGGTGCATATGATGGGGCCGCTGCGCCCGGAGATGTACGTGCTACACGCCACTGGCGCGCTGGCCTCCGAGTTCAGCGCCATGAAGCTCAGCGACCTGGCCAAAGGCTTCATCCTGCGCCAGTTCCAGAACGGCGCGCGTGAGAGCCTCAGGGCCATCCTGGGCGAGACGCACCTGCACCCGCGCCGCCTGGCGATCGAGACGGTGGAGTTCCCCTTTGATCTGACGCTGGAGCTGGCCGAGGACCTTGACCTGTCGATCTGCCTCGACACCGGGCACGTGCTGGCCGGGTTCTCCGGCGCGGTGGACCTGTTCGACGTGCTGGAACGCGTGCTACCGCGCCTGGGCGAGGTGCATCTGCACGACAGCCCGCGCTGTCTCCCCGAAGCGCCCGGTTACGGGCAGGATCACCGCCCGCTGGGCCGCGGCGATCTGGACGTGGGGCGCTTCCTCGACAGGCTGGCGGCGGCGGGCTGGAACGGCCCCATCATCCTGGAGATGCCGCACGTGAAACACGCCCTCGACTCGCTGGCCTATATCCGGGGGATCCGCCCTGCGCTGCTGCCGTGATTGCTGAGAGGAGAACCACGATGCACCGCTCAAACCGTCTGCATGACGTGTGGGGCGCCGCCGACCTGCGCCGCCGGCTACTGATCACGCTGCTGATCCTGGCTGTTTACCGTTTCACCGCCCACCTGCCGATCCCCGGCTTCACCCGTGCTGAGCTGGCCACCCTGCAGGGCAGCCCCCTGACGGCAGGGTCGGCTTTCGCCGTGGCAAATCTGTTCACCGGGGGGGCTGCGGCGGCCTTCTCTGTGGTGGCGCTGGGCGTCTTCCCGCTGCTTCAGGCCCGTGCACTGGTCAAGACGGCCGTTGAGATGATCCCTGCGTTGCAGGAGATGCGGCGATCCTCCTACGAAGTGCAGCGGCTGAACGCCTGGGGCGACTATCTGGTGCCGCTCGTCGCGCTGGTGCAGGCTGTCATGGGCGAGCTGGTACTGCTGCCCGCGATGGGCTTCACCCGTGAGAGCTGGCTCGGATCGGTCACGGCGGTGCTGGCGCTGACCGCCGGGGCGATGTTCGTGGTCTGGCTGGCCCGGCTGATCGACGAGAACGGCGTGGGCAGCGGCCCCGCCATAATCCTCTTCGCTGGCATCGTCACCGAGACCCCGTTCCTGATCTGGCACCATGTGCAGGGCAGCCTGCGGGCAGCGCTGGTGCTGGCGCTGGCGATGATCGTCCTGCTGGTAGCCAGCATCCTGATGCAGAACGGCCAGCGCCATATCCCGGTTGACTACGCCCGGCGCGTGCGGCCCATGCGACCCACAGGCACCGGGATGTCCGGCGGGGGCCGCACCCACATCCCGCTGCGCGTGCTGCCAGCGGACAGTGGCGCGATGGAGACGGCCTATTCGCTGCTGCCGCTGGGCGGCCTGCTGGTGCTGCTGCTGCCCGACTCGCCGCTGGCGGCCTCGATCGCCGCCCGCATCGAGCAGCCCCTCACAACGTCCCTGATCGTCTTCGGGCTGGTGATATTCCTCGCCTGGGGCCAGCTCGCCGACCCCGGCCACATGGGGGAGATCGCCGAGGGCCTGAAACGTCAGGGCGGCATGGTGCCCGGCGTCCGCTATGGGGAGCCGACGGCGCGCTACCTGCAGCACGTTAACCTGCGCATCACACTGCCCGGCGTGCTGTTCATGGCGGTTTATAGCGTGCTGCCCTGGCTGCTGATGCCCGCGATGGGTGTTAGTGAGCCGGTGTTTGTGGTGCTGGCTGTGCCGGTGGCGGCGAGCTTTGTGACCGAGCTGGCGCGCCAGGTTGAGGCGGAGCTTGCCATCCGGGGATACAGGGGATAAGGTATCAGGAACAGCGACGTGCTACACCACAACCGGGCATTGTCGGGGCCGCTTGCCCTGTGAGCGGGGCTGTGATAGCATGCTGGTTGTAACTGAGTCAATCCCCAACTGATCTAAAGAGGGCACAAATGAGCAAAGATGTACTCGAACGTGCCGTTGAGCTTTCGGAGCAGGGCAATATCGCCGAGGCCCGGAACCTGGTCACCGGGTATCTGCGCCAGAACCCACGCGACGCCGAGGCCTGGGGCATCCTCTCGCAGCTTGTGGACGACCGCGACCGGCGCATCGACTGCCTGGAGCGCGCGCTGCGCTTCGCCGAGGACGACTTCACCCGCACCTGGGCACAGGAGCAGCTTGACGATCTGCTGGGGCTGACCCCTCCCGCGCCACCTGCTGCACCGGAAGAGCCTGCCGCCGCTGTCGAAGAGCCGGAAACGCCCATCGAGGTGGAAGAACGCGCCCCTGATGTCGAAGAGGACCTGTTCGCCTCGCCGGGGCTGACCCCCTGGGAGGCCGGCCCGGCCCCTGCTGAGCAGGAAGCCGGCGAGGAGGAGGACATCTTTGCTGCATTGGTCGCAGAGGGTGAGCCAACGCCCGAGGAGGCCGAGGGATTCCTGGCCAGCCTGGGCCTGACCGCTCCGCCAGAGGAAGTGGCCAAGGAGGAACCGGCCCTATCTTTCGATGCCTTCGACTGGCTGCGTGGGCCGGAAGGCGAAGAGGGCGCGGCCCTGCCGATCGAGGAGCCTTCCCTTGACCTGATGGGCGTCAGCTTTGGCGAGGAGGAGCCGGAAGAAGAGGAGGCGCCGGAGGCAGAGCCGACCACGGAACCGGACCTGCTGGCCGCGCTCGGCCTGGCCGGTGAGCCGGAGCCCCCGCCGGCGGCGGGTGACATCTTCGCCGACCTGGGCATCAGCGCTGAGGCGTTCGAGGCGGAGCCTCAGGTGGAGGGCGACCTGCTTGGCGGGTTCGAGACGCCCGCCTTTGTCTCCCCGCCGCTGGAGGACGAGACACGGCCCATCCCGGCCCCTGTACCGCCGCTCCCTGTGGAACCTGCGGGCATGGAGGAGGAGATCGAGGAGGAAGCACCTGCACCGGAGCCTGCCCCGCCTGAGCCTGAGAGAGAGGAAAAGGCGCCCCCCACGGCCCCTGCCCTCACCGCCGAAAGCGAGCGTGTGATGTTGCGCCAGGCCGTCGAGATGGCCCGTACCGGCAAGCGCACCGAGGCCGGCAAGCTCGTCTCCGATGTGCTGGACTACAACCCGGAGAATGCTGAGGCCTGGGCAATCATGGCCCAGCTTGTGGACGACCCCGCCCTGGAAATCCGCTGCCTGGAGAACGTGCTCGATCTCACCGACAACCCGCGTGTGCGCCGCTGGGCGCAGGAACGGCTGGCCCGCGCTGAGCGTAAGCCGCGCCCGCGCAGGGGGGCGCGCGGCTGCGCGCGGATCGTACTGGTGGCCCTGCTCGTGAGCCTGCTGGCGCTGACCGGCCTGGTGGCGGTGGGTGTCTTCGCGCCGCACCTGCTGCCCTTCACCATCCCCGGCCTGGCGCGGCTCACCCCCACCGCAGAGCCGGAGGCCGAGGTGCTGCCCTCACCCACGCCCACCGTTGAGGCCGCCGGGCCGACCGCTGTCCCCACCTTCCCACCCACGCCGACCCTGCCGCCCACTCCCGCGCCGCAGTTTGGCCCCGGCATCTACGTGCTGGCCGAGCAGGGCGCAGCAGACGTGGCCGTCTCGCCAGACGGCCTGATCGCTGCCGCTGGCGGTGAAGGAGTGTGGCTATTTGACGGTGACGAGACCCCGCCGCGCACGCTTGGTGAGGGCCCGCTGACCGCCGCAGCCTTCGCGCCGGATGGCGCGACGGTCGCCACCGGCAGCCCCGACGGCACCGTGACGATCTGGGATGTGGCCAGCGGTGAGGCGATACAAACCCTGGCCTACGGCGGCGACAACCCCGACGAGGTCTTCGCGCTGGCCTTCAGCCCCGACGGCACGCGCCTGATCGCCGGGGGCTACGCAGGCGTGATCGACGTGTTCGACATCGCGACCGGTGAAACGCTTTACTCCATCGACCCGGCCATCGGTGACATCACCGACCTGACCTGGATCGACGACGACCGCTTTGCAGCCGCCGCGGGCGCGGGCGGCCTGTTCGGCTGGCTGCGGGTGTTCGATGCTGAGACAGGCGAGACGCTGACCGACCTGGCCCTGGACTATCAGGTGGAGACCCTGGCCCTGGCGCCCGGCGGCGAGCAGATCGCCTTTGGCACGCGCGATGGCGCGCTGGGCCTGTGGACGTTCGACGCGGAGGAGGAGACGGTCGAGCTGCTGGTGGAGCCTACGCCTATCGACGACGCGCTGCTTGCCAGCTTCCCGGAGGGCTGGGGCTTCATCATTCGCGATGTGGCCTACGCCCCCGACGGCTCGCTGGCTGCGGCCCGCGCCGATGGCACGGTAACGCTGTGGGATGCGCAGGGGGATCTGATCCGCACACTCAACACCCTGGCCGCCGACGCCCGCGCGGTGGCGTGGCGCGCCGGCGGTGCGGAGCTGGTGACGGTTACCGACGCCACCGTGCTGCGCTGGGTGCTGGCTGAGCTGGCCCCGGAGACCGGTGGCGGCGGGCCAGTGACGGTGCAGTCCATCAGCCTGGAAGAGCTGGCCTCCGAGGTAGTCGGGAGTGGATCGATCCTGGCAATACGCTATGTGGCAGCCGATGCCCGCGTCGTGGCAGGCGATGCGGCAGGCCAGGCTGCGCTGCTCGATGTGGGCGCCGACGGCTCGCTGGCCCCGGCGGGAACGGTCCCTGGTCCGGTCGATGAGATCGGCGCCATCGCTGTTGGGCCTGATGGCCGCCTGATGGCCTCGGCGTTTGGCGGCGGGCCGGATGTGATCCTGTGGGATGCCGCCAGCGGGGATGAGGTCAGCACACTGCTGGGGCACACCGCCCCGGTGCGCGCCCTGGCCTTCTCGCTGGATGGCCGCCTGCTGGCCTCCGGCGGGGATGATGGCATGGTAGTGGTATGGGATGTGACAACAGGCGAAGACCTGCAGAACCTGCCCGGCCACCCGGTTGGCCTCTCGGCGCTGGCCTTCAACGCGGATGGCACGCTGCTCGCCTCCGGCTCGATCGACGGGACGGTGGTGATCTGGTCGCTGGAGACGGGCGAGCCACTGCAGATCATCGGGCCGCCATCGATCGACGCCCGTGTGGGCGCGCTGGCCTTCTCGCCGGACGGGGCGCAGTTGATCGTGGCGCGCACCAGCACCCCGGAGCAGGGCCAGGTCCTTTTCTATGATGTGGCGCAGGGTGAGGAGAGCGAGGCCTTCAACGTCGCCGCCGCGCCGGTTGAGGCGCTTGCCTTCCTGCCCGGCTCGCCGATCATCGCCGCCGGGTCCTCCGACGGGGGCATCGCCTTCTGGGACGCGGGCGCGCAGGCCGAGATCAGCACGCTGCAGCCCACGTTCAACGGCGTGCTGGCGCTGGCCGTCAACCCCGCCGCCACGCTGCTGATCACCGGCGACGAGACGGGCCGCGTGACGGTGTACCGCATCACCGCGGGGTAACCGGCTGCGCACAACTATCACGACCTCTAGAGCGTGTTATGAACTTCCTTCAGGCTAATTCATGCCTGAAGAGACCTCACCCCCACGCCTCGTTGTACCCGGCGGGGGTGAGGTCAATTGGCGGCATATGACTCGCTCAGGGTTCATAACAGCCTTTAGAGGGCGGCGGCCCACCATTGGGTGAGCCGGGCCGCCCTTTTTAGTGCACAGCCCGCAGGGAGGGGCATCGTTATGCGAGCTATCCTGTGCAAAGCATGGGGCGATGTGTCCACACTCGTCCTGGAGGAGGTCGCGCCCCGCCCGCCCGGCCCCGGCGAGATCCGCCTGCGCGTGCACGCCTGCGGGGTCAACTTCGCCGACACACTGATGGTGGCCGGGAAGTACCAGTTCAGGCCGCCGCTGCCCTTCAGCCCCGGCATGGAGATGGCCGGGCAGGTGCTGGAGGTCGGCGCGGGGGTGGTGGGCGTCATGCCAGGCCAGCGCGTGGTGGCGATGAGCTACTACGGCGGCTTCGCCGAGGAAGCGACCATCCCCGCCGGGCTGGTGATCCCCCTGCCCCCCGCGATGGACGACGTAACCGCCGCCGCCTTCCCCGGCGCATACGGCACGGCGCATATGGCATTGTGGCACCGCGCCCGCCTGCAGCCCGGCGAGCGCATGCTGGTGCTGGGGGCGGCGGGGGGTGTGGGGCTGAGCGCCGTCGAGATCGGCGCGCTGATGGGCGCGGAGGTGATCGCCGCCGCCAGCACCGACGAGAAACTGGCGCTGGCCCGCGAACGCGGCGCAGCTCACACTATCAACTACAGCCGCGAGTCACTGCGCGGGCGGGTGCGCGAGATCACCGCCGGGCAGGGCGTCAATGTGGTGTTCGACCCTGTGGGCGGCGATCTATTCAAGGCGGCGTTCCGCAGCGTGGCCTGGGAGGGCCGCTATCTGGTGGTGGGCTTCGCCAGCGGCGAGATCCCGCAGACTTCCATTAACCGCCTGCTGATCGACAACTTCTCCCTGGTGGGGGTCGAATGGGGGACGTACACGCGACGCGGCTCGCCACTCGTGCGCCAGTCGTTGGAGATGTTGCTCGGCTGGTGGGCCGAGGGCCGCATCCGGCCCCACGTCTCGGCCACCTATCCGCTGGCGCGCACGGTGGACGCGCTGGGTAACGTGCTGGCGCGGCGCACCACCGGGCGCGTGGTGATCCTGCCGCAGGAGTAGGAGCAGGTTGCCGATGCTTATAACACCGGGAACCATGTGGCGCGGTTCAGCGTCATAATCACGTGCCGCCAGAGGGGCGGCAGTTGTGCCCCCGACCGGGCGGGTTATACTGGACGGTGAGGGGTGAGATCGCCCGGCGCACCGCCGGGACTGGATGGAGGACAAGATGACTGCATCACTGCGACGCGTTGTATCGGTATTGATGATCCTGCTGCTGGCGACCAGCCTGACCGCCTGCACTCTGCCGTTGATCGGCACGGCCACACCGGAGCCGGAGGGCCAGGCCGATGACGCCACCGGTATCGCGCCGGATGGCTCCGGCGGCGGCAGCCCGGCGACCCCCACGCCTGACATGCCCAGCGGCATGACCGTTGAGGACTGCCCGGAGCCCGCCGAGGGTACCGTGCGCTACGTCGATGAGGAGAACGGCTTCTGCTTGCTGTACCCGGAGCGTTTTACCGTGTCGCCTGACTGGCCCAATGAGACCTTTGCCATCTACGGGCCGCCAGATGACCCGACCTCGCTGGAGCCGCTGGTAGTGACCCTCACCGTGACCCTCACCGGCCCCGCCGACGACATGACCGCTGGAGACTACTACGCCCGCTGGGTAGAGCTATACAACGTCCCCGCCACGCCCACACCCGAGCAGATGACTATCGGCGGGGTGCCCGCAGTGGTGGCGGCGGGACTCCCTGCCCGGCTCAATGAGCAGAGCGCCTTCATCATCGCCAACGGGCTGCGCTACCGCGTGACCGTCAACCCCGATGCGTTTGACGCCGAGCCAACGCGCAGCGATATCGCCGACGTGTGGCGCACCGTCACGGAGTCGCTGGTGTTCTTCCCGCCGACGGTGGAGCACACCTTCGTCAGTGCTCAGGAGGTCTGCCCGCAGGAAGCCGCAGGGACGGTGGCGCTGATCGTGGAGACCGAGGGCTACTGCTTCCTGTATCCAGCAGAATACCAGCTCGACCCCACCTTTCGCAGCAGCATCGTGGAGGATATCACACTCAGCACCGAGTTCGGCCCGGTGCGCCCGGCGCTGACCTTCGCCTATGCGGGGCCAACGCTGGGTGTGACGATACAGGAGTTCATGGACATGCGCAGCCCGGAGATCGTTGAGCCGGGGTCAACCGCCCCGATCACGATCGGCGGGGAGGAGGGCTTTGAGTACATCAACCTGACGGGCCTGCGCGCACGGCTGGCGCTGGTAGTCCATGAGGGCTCGCTGTACACCATCGTGGCACAGCCCTACGACCCGGTCAACTATCCGGAGGCCATGCCCGCCCTGGACGAGATATGGGAAACGGTGACCGGCTCGGCGGCGTTCTTCACGCCCTGGCGCTGAACCGCTGTTCGCTTTGCCGCAGTTTGATACGGGCACCCCTCGCGGGTGCCCGCGCTTTTCCCGTCTCTCACTGCAGCAGCGCAAAAGCCAAAAAGCCTCCTCTCCGTGTGGAGAGGAGGCCGGGGTGAGGTCTCCTAACACAATCAGCGCGGCGGCAGGCTAGTCGTCATCGTCATCATCACCATTGTCATTTCCGCCGGAGTTGTCGTCCCCATCGTCGTCATCCCCGTTGGAGTTATCATCCCCGTTGGTGTTGGAGCCGTCGTCGTCCCCGTTGGTGTTGGAGCCGTCGTCGTCCCCGTTGGTGTTGGAGCCGTCGTCGTCGTTCTGGTTCGAATCGTCCCCATTGGTGTTCGAGCTGTTGTCGTTCACACCGGTATTGGTGTTGCCGTCGTCGTCGTTCTCGTTCGCGTCGTCGTTGCTGTTGCTGTCATCATCCTCATTGGCATTGGAGTTGTCTGACGCCTCCAGCAGCTCGATCTCGATCACCGCCCCATCTTCCGAGGTGCGCACGCGGATGGTCGCGCCCTCCACGATATCGTCGCTCAAAACGAAGCTCGCTGGAAGTGTGAAGGTGCGCCCGCTGACCACCAGCATCGACCCGCTGACGGCCTCAACCACGCCCTCGAACTCGTTCCTGCCCGACGAGTCATCATCGTTATCGTTCGCATCGTCATTATCGTTCTTGCTGCCATCATCGTTGATGTTCATGCTGCTGCCCGACTCCGCGGTCGGCACGGCGCCGGGCTCCGGGGTGGCCAGGCCGGGAACCGGCTCGCAGGCGGCCATCGTCACGGCTGACACCAGCAGCAGAACCAGGCCCAGGATGCGCATCGTTGCTTTCTTCTCCATCTCTAACAGTCCCTCCATCATGTGTTGGTTAGTGATCAATGACACCAGTCGTTGTGTGATCCCCCCGCGCGGGCAGGCCGTGCAGGGAGCTAATCACCGGATGCAAGCACCTCGAAGATCACCGCGTCGCCGTCGCGGTACACCTCGCGCAGCAGCGGGTCACGCGCGGCCTCCTCCAGGAAGGCCTCGTGATCCAGGTCTGAGAACACATAGGCAGCCCCGAAGCGTTCGGCGATAACCGCCCCCGGCTCCTGCACACGCCCGCGTGTGATGTCGACCCACTCGTCGTACAGGTCGGCATCATAGAGCGACATGTAGGTCACGTCCAGCCCGATGGTGTAGACGCTGGCGGTGTTGTAGAAGAACAGCCGCGGGAAGTCGTCCCAGTCGGTCTGGAAGACCAGCGCGCCCGGCTCGGCATGCTCGGCCAGCCAGCCTGCCGCCGCCGCGTAGAGGTCGGCCCGCTTCGAGCCACCCACCTCATCGCGCGCGCCGATCACACCCAGCGTCAGCGGCAGCGCGACCAGAGCAGCCAGCCCTGCCGGGACGACGGCCTGAGACCACCGCCCGGAGAACCGTGCGGCGGCGCGCCCGGCCAGGTCGGTCAGCAGTGGTGTCAGGCTGAAGGCGGCGAAGATCAGCGCGAAGGCCGGGAAGTACTCCACGAAGCGGCGCGAGCGCAGCACCATCACCCCGAACAGCACCGCCAGCCCGAAGGCGAACAGCGTGCGCGTCTCCATGCGCTGGCCGCGCCAGCCCAGCCCGAACGCCCCAAGCATGAACAGCCCCAGCGCCACACCGGAGTTCTCCACCAGCGTCCATGTCTCGTACGGGTACCACTCCCTGCCGACACGCTCGGCGGTCGTCGCCAGCAGCTTGGGCAGGATGTGGCTGGCGATGAAGCTCACGTTCTGCGGGAAGTAGGGGTTGATCACCAGCCCCAGCGCGATCCCGGCGGCGGCGGCGGCCAGCGGCTGCCAGATCAGGCGGCGCTCGCCCAGCAGCACGGCCAGCGTGTAGGCCCCGGCCACCACCAGCAGCAGCGGGAACGCGTTATACAGCCACACGTAGACAAAGCCCAGCCCAACCAGCGGCAGCCAGCGGCGGTTCAGCATCCAGTGTATGCCCAGCGCCAGCACCAGCAGCGAGGCCGACTGCGCGCGCGGCATGCTCATGCGATACAGGAAGGCCGAGGACACGGCGAACAGCCCCAGCGCCCACAGCCACGCCCAGCGCACACCCTGGCCACGCAGCAGCCACCAGATCGCCAGGAAGGCCAGCGACGGCATCACCACGCTGGCCGCCTTGCCCGCCAGCGTCAGGTCGGCGGAGGAGGCCGCCGCCGGGTCGCCGGGGATGAACAGCGCCAGATACACGTGGTACAGGAAGTGATGGTCGTAGTAGTCGGCCTCGTTGAGGATCGACAGCGGCAGCCAGCGGAAGGTGGGCATCAGCCCCTCCACGCGCATGAGCTGGCCCATCTTCACATGGTAGTAGCCGTCATTACCCACCAGCGCCGGGGTGCCGAGCTGGATCACGCTGAACAGCGCCACGAAGGCCGCCAGCAGCCCGACGGCCAGCGCCGCGGTCTTCCAGCGGGCGGTGGGCTGTGCCCGCTCCGGCGCTGCGATCAATGTGGTGATGCCTGCTTCTGCCATGTCTCCCCCTGCGCGCCTCAGGCGCGTTGTGATGTTCTGGACATATAAGACGCAAAAGGGCTGGAATGGATATCAGTACCGGGGTACCAATTTTGGGCAGGCCCGTGTGCTGTGAATGGGCAAGGCGCATCCAGGGAGAAGACCGAACGGCCACAAAGCCCACCCGGCGCGATCGGGAAGGGTGAAAGGGGCAGGCGAGGTAGTGCTGGGGCAGCAGGGGAAGAGGTGCGCTCAGGCGCCCAGCTTCTTCAGCACTTCATCCTCAGCGGCGTAATCAAAGCGGCTCTGGTCGAACGAGGCGGGCGGGTTAGCGGCCTGCCACTCAACTGTCAGGCGCAGCGCAACCGCGGGGTCAACGATCTCGCTGTAGCCCAGCTCACGCCTGATCTTGGACGTGTTGAGCAGGATGTGCTGCTGGTAGTTATAGGGTCGGTGTAAGTGCGTGGGAAGCTGGCTGAAGGGCAGGATCAGCACCTGGCCATCCCAGCCCATCGCGTGGCCAATGGCGCGCACCCAGGCCGCCATGCTGAGCGTCTGCTCGCTGCCCACGTTGTAGGCCTGCCCCACCGCGTTGGGGCGCTCAGCGGCCAGGGCGATGGCGAACGCCACATCATCCACATAGCCACGATGCCACAGCCAGGCAGCCTGCGTACCGCTGAGCAGGATCGCCGGGCGGCGGTCGACCATGCGCTTGACGTACTCCCATAGCCGATGCTGGCCGTCCTCGGGGCCGTAGACCATCGGCAGACGCAGGATGACGCCGGGATAGCCGTGGCTGTAGTGGGCGTTGAATACCTCGCGTTCGGCCAGCACCTTGTCATAGGTGTCCATACCGGGCTTCTGCCCGGCGTAGGGATACAGCTCCTCGCGCAGGGGGGCGCGTTCAGTCAGAGGCACTGGCTCGTCGTAGCGCCCAGTCAGGAAATTGCCCCAGGCACGGTACACATCGCCGCTGGAGATGTGCACGGCGCGCTCGACGATACCGTTGAGCGCCCTGACAACACGCCGGGTATCGGCATCGCCCCATGGCAGGAAGTCGACGGCGGCCTCTGGCCTGGCTTTTTTCAGGGCATCGCGGTGCTGCTCGATCTCCAGCCGGTTGCCCCGGATCACCTCGGCGACGTCACGCGGCAGGATGCCGCTCTCACCGCGATGGAAGAGGATCACCTCGTGACCGCGTTCGTGGAGACGCTCGACCACGCGGCGGCCAATAAACCCTGACCCGCCGATCAGCAGGACACGCATGTGATGACGGCTCCTGTGGTATGATATGTCAGTCAGCAGGCCTGCCCCCTGTGCCGATGGAGAATCGGGCAGACCCACCCGAATTGTAATATGCGCAGGGTCGCCGGGCAACCGCAGGCTGACGGCGATCTGATCCCTGCTGCCTGCCTTTAGCCGCCGTGGATGCGGCATGGCAAGCCGGGGCAGGTGAACGTAACCGTTGGGCCACTGATGCGGGCCTTCACCGGGAAGGGATGGGCAGGCACACCGGTGGGCTGCCGGCCGTATCCCTCACTCACCACAATCAAGAGGCTCCCTGATCACCCAGCAGCGTTATCAGATCAGCACATCGATCACGCGCGGAACATCGTCGCTCTCAGCCTGACGCACCTGGTTCAGCAGGGGGCTGACGTGACCATCGGGCGGGCAGATGACCCGCGCCAGCCGCCACACCTGATGGTCATAGCCCGCGATCGTCCCTGGATGCTCCGGGACGGGCAGTCGGGCCAGTGCCTCGGCTTTGCGCCAGGCATGATCGCGCGCCCGGCGAATGAGGCGGTGGCTGAAGCGCTCATCGAGCCACCCGCCCAGCGCGTCGAGCCTGCCCAGCAGCGGCGACACCACCGCCAGCTCCTCCTGCACCCCCTCGATCATTTCGCCCAGAATGGCGTTGATCTCATCGAAATCGCGACGTAGCCCGGGCAGGCCATCCCCCGGGGCGGCCTCAGCGGCGGCGATGCCCAGGTCGAGGTTGATGTGGGCGTTCATGCCCAGCAGCAGGTGGTGCAGGATCAGCGGGTGGGAACGCCCGGCCATCTGGAACGCATACAGCCAGGCATGGGGTGGCATCCTGCCGCGGCGGTACTTATAGTAGGCGTCGATGTAGTGACTGGCGAACAGCACGTCCAGGTGTTCCATGCGGGTGGGGTCTTCAAATCGCCCGGCCTGGATGCCATCGCGTACGCGAAGTGTCGTTTTGCGATAGAGCGCGGGGAAGTACCCCAGGCGGCTGCGTGCTGCGCGGCAGTCGTCGATAATGGCGTCCAGCGCCGCGATCACGTCGCTAATGGTGGTGAGCTGCATATCCCATCCCGGCTGGCTACCCGGCGTAATGGGGGTCATTATAGGGAAAGCCGGGCGAAGCGTCAAGCCGGGCCTGCCCCCCTGCCCCACAGCAGCCGAAGGTTATCACAACCGGGAGCGGCGGAGTTGAGGAGCAGCCCTCATGGCTGCCCCTCCCTGATCAGCATCGGCCCTGGAGTGTGTTATGAACTTCCTTCAGACTAATCCACGCCTGAAGAGACCTCCCTCCCACGCCTCGCTGCGCCCGGCGCTTCCCCCTCTCCACACGTGGAGAGAGGCGGTGACGGACCGCAGGTCCGGTGAACCACTGGTTCAATGGGGTGAGGTATCTGCCAGGCACGACGCAGCGTCAGAGTAGTCCGTAACAGCCTCTAGAACGGGATGTCATCCTCGTCCTCGCTCAGCCGATCCACCCACCAGTCGACGTCGGTTTCCTCCTCCTCACCCTCCTCAGGCTGAAGCAGGCTCTGCCAGTCCAGACGGCGCGGCGGCCTGTCAGATAATGAGCCGGGCGGCGGGTCAGAAGGATCGCCCGTTACAGGCGGCACAGGCCGGGGAGGAAGGGGGCTGCTGGGACGTGGGGGAGCAGGGCCGCCAGGGCGTGCAGGCGGCATTGCTCCCGGCGGGCCGAAACCCTCCGGGCGCCGTGACGGGCGGCTCGAACGGGCCGCCATGCGCTCCAGCAAGCTGCCCGTCACGCCGGGGCGAGCGGGTGGACGCACACGCAGGGCGAGCAACAGGCCCGCCAGCGCCGCCAGCCCGACCCCTGCCCCCACCAGCGGCAGGGCGAAGGTCTCTAACGGATTGACCGTGCGAGTCAGCGACGGCTCCCCCGCGGCCACAGCGGCGGAGGCCTCCGGCGTGACTTGCGCGGCAGGGGGGGCGTCGGCCCCAAACAGTGCTCGCGACAGCAGCACCCCTGCAGCGATCAGCAGGGCGATCGCCACAACCGTCAGCAAAGGCATGGCGCTTGCCGTGTGCGTAGCACGCCTGCCGGGCGGACGGCCCGCACCGGGCGGCCCGGCAGAGGGCCGCGGCGGGACGGAGGGCCGCCCTGCGTCCAGGTGAGCGCTCAGGCGCTCCCAGAGGGGCATTGAGTCCGTGTCGTTCTCCTCGCCCGTCGGCTTGCCCCTGGATCTGAGCAGCATCTCGTTAATGCTGCTGCGCTTGGCATCGTCAGAGGGGCTGTCCTCTGTTCCGCTGCTGAGACGGGTCACCAGTACAACGGCCCGGACCACAGCCACCGCTGCCAGCAGCAATGCGATCAGCAGCAGGGTTTTGATAGCCTGAAAGTCCCCCTCCTGCATCGAGCGCAGAGTCATGAGAATGGCGGGCAACACCAGCAGCCCAACCAGCATCAAGGCAACGATCTTCCGCTTATCCATCTACTTCCCCGGTATGACTGCATCCTGTAAACCATCATTCACCCTGATAGACGGGGCGAGGAAAGACGCCAGCCGCTTCCCCCGCCCCGGTTCCCCGTCCCTTCAGTAAGGAGACGAGTCGTCCATCGCTATGAGCCGGTGGGATGGGGTGCTCCGCACCCCATCCCATTGCCCACCCCCCTTACGAGAGGTAGACGCGCAGCTCCTAGCGCATCTCCCTGCTGTGGAGCAGCATATCCCATCACCCGGACCAGACACCAGCCTCAAGTAAGACCTCACCTCGAAAGAACGAATTGCCGGTGATGTGCTGCAGGTTGTCTCCCCTTCTTAATTATACGACACTTTTGCAAATCCGCTGACACCAATCGCCCACCAGCCTATCTAACGCGGCGTTGAGCCAGCAGCCAGTCGTAGAGCACGGGGTCGGCGAAGGCACGCGTGGCGGTGACCTCGTGATCGGCATCCGGGTAGATCGTCAGGCGCGGATCGCCGCCGCCCACACGCAGCGCATCGACAGTAGCCTGAACCTCAGCGGGCGGCACGAACTCATCCAGCGCCCCGGCGAAGGACCACGAGGGGATATGGGCGATCTTCGCCATGTCTTGTGGCCCGGCATTGATGCGGATGGGCATCTGCGGGGTGGAAAAGCCACCGCCGGCCACCGTCACCAGCGCCGCAAAGCGATAAGGGCTGGCCAGTGCCCATTGCCACACACCGTAGCCACCCATGCTGAATCCGGTCAGATAAACCCGGCCGGGGTCCACCCGGTGCTGCACCAGCGCCTCATCGAGGAAAGCGTCCAGGCGAGCGGTCTCAGCAGTCCACCAGCTTTCGAGGGGGCACTGCGGTGCCAGCAGCACAAAGGGGAAATCGGGCCAGGTGTCAATCAGCGCAGGAGGCCCCCACTTCTTGAGCAGCGACAGGTCAGTGCCGCGCTCACCTGCACCATGCAGGAAGATGAGCAGGGGCCAGTCATCCCGCTCAGTGTATCCCCGGGGCAGATGCGACAGAACGGGATAGGCAGCCATCGGAGGACCTCCTCAGAATCATACTGGGCCGGATCGCCGCGCCGGGCAGATCCGCCGCACAACCTGTCATGTGCCCTGTTGTAGCGCAGGGCGGCAGCGCAGGCAAATCGGCGGAGGGCATTTGATCAGCCGCGGGCGCCCCTGCACTGCCATGCCACCAAAAGCTGTGCTATAATGGGGATGAGAGACATCCCACCCCCTTACCGATCCTCAACCTCAGACCCTCTGCTCCAACGGCGCCCCCACCTGATGCGTCTGTTTGTCTGTTTATGTCATCCAAAAGAGTGCCCCGGAAAGGAGGTCACACGATGTGGTCATTTGCTAAACGCTACCCGCTGGTGTTCTTCACCGGTGTCACGGCACTGGCGCTGGGGGTTGGCCTAGGGGTGATCACCGGGGCCGGGCCGCTGTGGTCTCATCCACTGGCCCAGATGCTGCGTTATGTGGGCCTCGGTTACATGGCCGCAGGGTTTGGCCTGTGGATCGCTCACTGCCGTGAGCTGGCCGAGAAACCAGCCCTCAGTCCGTTCTTCAACATGACGATTACGCCAGGGTTGGCGCTGCTGGCGCTGGCACTGATCGTGTCCGGCACGCCCGCTGCCATCCCGCTGATGTGGGCTGGTATGGGGTTGATCGGCGGCGCATTGATCGTCGGCATGGTGTCGATGGTGGTCGATCCGGCGTACCCGGCCCCGCTGGGCGTCACCTGGCCGCAGGGCGGGGAAGAGTGCCGCAAGCCGTACACGCCGGGCGTGCTGCTCCATCGTGAGGAGGGCCTGGCCGAGAACCCCGATGACCTGACGAAGTTGCGGGGCATCAGCGAGTCCATCCAGGATACGCTGTATGAGGCCGGGATCGTCAGCTATGTGCACCTGTCGCAGCAAACGCCGGAGTACCTGCTGGACGTGCTGCGCGAGTACTGCGTGTATGGCGACTGCGATCCGCGCTGCTGGATCGAGCAGGCGAAGCTGGCCGCCGCCGGGGAGTGGGAGACCCTGCGCGAGCTGCAGGCCCGCCTGGAGGAACGGCGCCAGGCCGCATGAGGATGTGTGTCTGGTGAGCTCTGGATAGACGGGGCGGGCACCAACAACCCGCCCCGTTGTGCGCCATGGGGGGATGCTCAGATTTCCTGGCGCTCGAACAGGATCACCGCGGCGGCCAGGCAGATCGCGGTCAGGGCGGCGGTGGCAATCACCGGGATGAGCAGCACGCCCGGCAGCGCCTCACCCAGGGCCAGCGCGCCCATCACGTTGGGCAGCGGCCACGGTGTGACGATCCCCACCGGCCCCAGTATGTTCACCAGCAGCGCCCCGCCCAGCAGCGAGCCGAGCGAGATGGCCAGCACCATCTCCCGCGAGCGAGCCATCACGCCCCCCAGCAGCGTCAGCGCCAGGTAGAACATCAGGTGCAGCAGCAGCAGGGCAGCGGGCGCCACCATCTGCATCACGGTGAATGGTAGATCGGCGGCGCGGTACAATGCTGCGGCGCAGGCCGTTGGTGCGATCACCATCGTCAGCAGCATGCCCGGCACATTCGCCAGGAACTTGGTCAGGATGAATGCCGTGCGTGACACGGGCTTGGAAAGCAACCACTCTGCCGTACCAGACTGCCTCTCCCCGAATACCAGGTCCTGTGCCAGGATGATCACGCCGATGCCGCAGCCCAGCGCCCCCATAGCGAAGAAGTTGGCGGGCAGCGCCTCGAGCGTGTCGCCCACCGGCTCGCCGCGCAGGGCTAGCATCTGCGGCATCACGAACAGCCCGAAGGCCAGGAAGCCGTTCAACAGGGCCGCCCACATCACGGCTTGCACCACCCAGCGGCGCGTGCCCCACCATCGGCGGCTCTCGCGGCGGAACAGTGCCCCAAAGCCTGAGCGCCAGCCTTCTGTTGTTACGGGTTGCAGTTCCATCTGTGCAGTCATCGCTGCTGCGCTCCCTTCACCAGCTCCATGAACACATCTTCCAGCTCCATCTGCTCGCGGCCAAACTGCACCACGTTCAGGTCGTCCCCGGCCAGCAGCAGGCGCAGGAGCTGCGCCTCGGCGGCGGCATCATCCGTCACGGCCACGCGCCAGCGGTGATACCCGTTCGCCTGCTTGATGTCCAGCGTGGTCACCCAGGGCTGCCCCAGCACGGCAGCCTGCCGCGCCTCAGATGTGCCGCGCACATCGATCGTGTAGATCGTGCGGCCCATCGGGGCGTCGGCGGCGCGGGCCGCCAGCAGCGTGTCGATCGGCCCCTGTGCCACCAGCTTCCCGCGGTTCAGGATCACCACGTGGTCGCTCACCCGCTGCACATCGTCCAGGATGTGCGTCGAGTAGAAGATCGTGCTGTGCGCCCGCAGGCATTCCATGATGTGCAGCACGTCGGCGCGGCCCATCGGGTCCAGGGCGGCGGCGGGCTCGTCCAGGATGAGCAGATCGGGGTGGTTGATCTGCGCCTGGGCGATACCCAGCCGCTGCATCTCGCCGCCGGAGAACCCCTTCACCAGCCGGTCGGCCTTGTCGGCCAGCCCCACCAGTTCCAGCGACTCCGCGATGCGCGCCTCCACGGCGTCGCGCGGGCCGCTGTAGAACAGGTCGGCCACCAGTCGCAGTACCTCGCGGGCTGTCAGCCGCTCGTCATAGCGCGGCTGTTGGGCCAGATAGCCCACGCGGCGGCGGATCGCCAGGCTGTCGTGCACGATGTCCAGCCCAAAGACCGTCCCGCTCCCTGCGGTGGGCCGGATCAGACCAAGCAGCAGCTTGATGGTGGTTGACTTCCCGGCCCCGTTGGGGCCCAGGAATCCGACGATCGAGTGGCGGGGTACGGTCAGGTCAAGCCCCGTCAGGGCATCGACGCCGTTGTAGGATTTGCTCAGGCCGTGGGTCTCAATTACCAGATCGGTCATATCCTTGCTCCTTGATGAGTGAACCCATCATAGCCGGGGCAGGGAGGGGGGACATCCGCAGGGTGACGGGTTTGCGGCCTGGTCTGATGACCAGGGTGGCGGGGTGTCACAGCCAGGAACTGCTGAATGTCACTGTACCATCCGGCCCGATTTGAGTAGAGTATGCTTACCGGGAAACTCAGATAAACTGTACTGGAGGAGCCGTCATGCCAGATGAAGTGAAGCCCGAGGAGCAGGTCCTGACCGTCACCCCCGCCGCGCTGGAGGTCATCCGCAAGATCAAAGCGGAGCGTGGCTTCCAGAACCACGCGCTGCGTGTCTTTGTGCAGGGGGGCGGCTGCTCCGGCCTGCAGTACGGCATGGGGTTTGACGACAACCCGCGTGAGAGCGACACTGTGGTCGATTACGGCGATGTGCAGGTGATCATCGACCGCATCAGCCTGGCCTACATGGTCGGCGCGCAGATCGACTACGTGGAGTCGCTGATGGGGGGCGGGTTCGCCATCCATAACCCCAACGCCGTATCAAGCTGCGGCTGTGGGCAGTCCTTCAGCACTGGCAGCTCGGCAGGGGGCGGGAGCGGCTGCTCCGGCTGCGGCTAGAGGCTGTTATGAACTATTCTGACGCTGCGTCGTGCCTGACGGATATCTCACCCCATTGAACCAGCGGTTCACCGGACCTGCGGTTCGCCACCCCCTCTCCACGCGTGGAGAGGGGGAAGCGCCGGGTGCAGCGAGGCGTGGGGGTGAGGTCTCTTCAGGCAAGGGCGAGCCTGTCTCGCCCTTTTTTGCGTCCCCCATCGTCACATTCCCCCGAATATGAGGGGATCGCGCGGCCCCTGCCCGGCCCTCTCCTTTTACAGATTACAGACGTGATCGAGAGCAGGTACCGCGCTACAATCAGGGCATGAGCAGCCCCTTGATCGTCATCACCGGGAAGCCCGCCTGGGCTGACGAGGCCGCGCGCGTGCTGGAAGCGGCGGGCTTCACCATCGCATACTATCATGACCGGGCGGGCTATGTGGCTCGCCTGGCCGATGATCATGCCGCACTGGTGCTCGTCGATGGCATGGACCCCGCCTGGTCGTTCTGGGCCACCACCCCCAAGGCCAGCCCGGCCACACGCCGCATCCCCGTGTTGGTCATCACCGCCCACGCCGCACAGCATGACGAAGCCCTTACAGCCGGGGCCGACCTGGCCCTCGCACCGGAGCGCATCCCCGCCGACCTGCCCGCGCTGGCCCGCCAGCATGCCCGCGTTCAGGATGGCGCTACCCGCGCCGCGATACTGGATCAATGCGCCGGGCCGCTGCCCGCGGAGGCGCGGGCGGCGATCGCGCTGTTCAACGCCGGGGAGTACTACCGCCAGCACGACGCGTTAGAGGCGCTCTGGATGGCCGAGACCGGCCCGGTGCGCGACCTGTACCGCGCGATCCTGCAGGTGGGGGTGGCCTATTATCAGGTGAAACGGGGCAATCAGCGGGGGGCGCTCAAGATGCTGCTGCGCAGCCTGCAGTGGCTCAACCTCCTGCCCGATGTCTGCCGGGGAGTGGACGTCCGCCAGCTCCGCGAGGACGCCCGGCGGGTGCGCGACGCGCTCCAGGCCCTCCCTCCCGGCGACGACCTGAGCGCCTTCGATCGCTCGCTGCTCAAGCCGGTGCGTCTGGTGGAGTAGGCCCTTCGATGGCGGCCCCATCCTCAAAGGCCCCGGCCTTGCGCAGCAGCGTCTGTAGCGCGTCCACATCGAAGCGCCCTTTGGAGAGCACACCGATCACGCCGGGGAAGGCCGTCATCTGCCGGTCGATGTCGGCGATGGCCGACAGCACGATCACGGGGATGGCGCGCAGCACCGGGTCACGCTGAAGCGTCGCCAGCGTGCTGAAGCCGTTCATATGCGGCATCATCAGGTCCAGCACGATGGCGGCGGGCAGCTCCTCGCGGATCACGCGCAGCGCCTCATGACCATTGGCCGCCGTTTTCCCCGGTAGCCCGAACAACTCCAGCGTGTCCTCCAGCAGCATGCGTACAGTCGGATCATCATCCACGATCAGCACATATTTCGCGCTCACGGCTTCCCCCCGCCTGTGCCGGGTTGTGATGGTCTTGCCCGGGTCCCGGCATCTCCCCCCACTATAATGCGCTTCCCCGATGTGTGCCAGTGTGCGCTGCGGCGCCCGTCTACAGCCCTCGCCCCGACGCCTCTGGCTGGCTTGTCGTCCTCCGGCGGGGGAAGATGGCCGCTCGCAGGGACGGCCCTTGTGACTGCCTCAAGAGCCCCTCATCCCTGAGGGAGAGGGGATGCCACCCCGGTGGGGCGGCAGGGGTGAGGGTTGATCGCCTCGCCAGGGGAAGAAACCGGGCCTCCATCTCCTGTCCCCCCACAGCACACTTGCATGACGTATGGCACTATGCTTTACCCGACTTATCGGGTATGATAGTGGGTCAAGTGCGGATTGGGTGAAGGCCGCCCGTTTGTTTTACCTCAATACAAGGAGGCTGGCTGTTTCATGCACATCAGTAACCTGGCAAGGGGAATCCCCAGCTCACCAACCTTGAAGCTCAACGAGGAAGCCAAATCGCTGCGAGACCGCGGTGAGCCGGTCATCCACCTGGGTGGCGGGGAGCCGAAGAACAGAGTCCCGCTCACAGCGATCCTCGGCTCGGCAGCCCGGCTCAAAGACGGCGATGTGAAGTATGCGCCGGTCGACGGCCTGGCATCGCTCAAGAAGGCTATCATCCGCTATACCGAGGAGAATTACGGGCGGCTTGTGGGGCCGGAGCATGTGATCGTCTCCAGCGGCGCCAAGCAGTCACTGTACAACGTGCTGCTCTCCATCCTCAACCCGCAGGATGAGGTGATCGTGCTGGCCCCCTACTGGGTCAGCTACCCTGAGATGATCCGCATGGTCTACGGCGTGCCGGTGATCGTCACGCCGGGCGACGGCTCCTTCATCCCCACCTTCGATGAGATCGTGGAGTGTGTCAGCTCCTATACGCGGGCGATCATCGTGAACAGCCCCAACAACCCGTCAGGCATTGTATACCCGGCGGAGCTGATCGCCCAGCTCGTCGAGTTCTGTGAGGAGCGTAGCATCTACCTGATCATGGACGACATCTACCACAAGCTCGTCTTTGACGGCCTGCACGTCCCTTCCCCATATGCCTACACCACGCGCGACCCGGAGACGACGCACATTATTGTGATCAACGGCATTTCCAAGCTGTACGGCATGACGGGCTTCCGCATCGGCTGGACCATCGCCAGCAGCAAGCTGGTGGAGGTACTGACCAACGTGCAGGGCCAAACGACCTCCTGCGCGGCGCTGATCTCCCAGGCCGCAGCGGAGGGCGCGCTGACCGGCGTGCAGCATGTAGTCGAAGACCTGCGCATGTCGATCGAGAACAAGCGCGATGTGATGCTGCAGGAGTTCTCGACGTTCAGCGGGGTGCACATTGTGAAGCCCAACGGCACCTTCTACTGCCTGCCCGATTTCAGCGCCTATATGCGCGACTCGGTGGCGCTCTCGCAGCTCCTGCTCAAGCGCGCGCTGGTCGTCACCGTGCCGGGCCGCGAGTTCGGCATGGAAGGCCATCTGCGGCTCAGCTACACCGGCAGCTCCAAGGAGATCAAAGAGGGCATCGACCGCATCAAGTGGGCACTCGACCCCAACGCCCCCAACGAGATTTACATCGGTGACCGCAAGCTGATCAGGGACTGGATGTAACATGAACAACCTGCTTAACATCAAGACACCGGCCCAGGATCAGGCCGGACAGCACAAAAGCGACTACGGGCTCGAAAATCACGGGCTGCGCAACCAGCGCTGTGTGTACTGGAACCTGACCCCTGAGGCGCTCTATGAGGAGATCGTCTTCCGCGGGGAGGGCCGCATCAGCCACCAGGGGCCGATGGTCGTCACTTCCGGCAGGCACACCTCCCGCGCAGCGGGCGATAAATTCATTGTGCGCGAAGCTGCCAGCGAGGATCACATCTGGTGGGGCAGCTACAATCGCCCCCTCAGCCCCGACACATTCGACCTGATCTACAGCCGCCTGCAGGGCTTCCTCCAGGGGCGCGACCTGTTTGTGCAGGACGGCTTCGCCGGGGCCGACCCGGAGTACCGGCTGCCGGTACGCATCATCAGCGAGTACGCCTGGCACGCCCTGTTCGCCCGCAACATGTTCATCCCCCCGGAGAACCGCGAGGCATACCGCCAGCACGTGCCGGAGTTCACCGTGGTGGTCGCGCCGTCGTTCCGTGGCTTCCAGCCCATCGACCAGACGCACTCCAGTACCTTCATCATCCTCAGCTTTGATAAGCGGCTGGCCATCATCGGCGAGTCAGCCTACAGCGGCGAGATCAAGAAGTCGATCTTCACGGTGATGAATTATCTGCTGCCACTGGAGGGCGTGCTAACCATGCACTGCTCGGCCAACCAGAGCACCAGCGGCGAGGTGGCGTTGTTCTTCGGCCTTTCCGGCACCGGCAAAACCACCCTCTCCGCCGACCCCGCGCGCGAGCTGATCGGCGATGACGAGCACGGCTGGAGCGATGAGGGCGTGTTCAACTTCGAGAACGGCTGCTACGCCAAGGTGATCCGCCTCTCGCCCACCGCTGAGCCGGAGATCTTCGCCGCCACGCGGCGCTTCGGCACGCTGCTGGAGAACGTGGTCTACGACCCGGTCACGCGCCACATCGACCTGGACGACGACTCGATCACCGAGAACACGCGGGCCTCCTATCCGCTGGAGTTCATCGCCAACGCCGTGCCTTCCAAGCGCGGGGGGCACCCCACTAACATCATCTTCCTGACGTGCGACGCGCAGGGGGTGATGCCGCCCATCGCCCGGCTGAGCACCCCCCAGGCCATGTACCATTTCCTGGCGGGCTACACATCGAAAGTGGGCGGCACTGAGGCAGGCGTGGGCGACGAGCCGGAGATCACCTTCAGCACCTGCTTTGGCGCCCCTTTCATGGTGCATCGCCCGATGGTCTATGCCGAGATGCTGCGTCGCAAGATCGAGCGCTACGGTGTGAAAGTCTGGCTGCTCAACACCGGCTGGACGGGCGGCCCGTATGGTGTGGGCAAGCGCATCAGCATCCGCTACACACGCGCACTGCTCAACGCAGCCCTGACCGGCCAGCTTGACGGGGTAGCCTACTACACAGACCCCGTTTTTGGCTTTGAGGTTCCCACGAGCTGCCCGGATGTGCCAGATGAGGTCTTCTACCCTGCGCGGGCCTGGCCCAGCGAGGAGCAATACTGGAATAAGTACCACCAGCTCGCCCGCCGCTTCATCGACAACTTCAAGAAGACCGCCCCCGATGCCCCGCCCGATGTGATCGCTGCCGGGCCGCAGCTCGGCTGAGTGGTGTATCTCTGTGAGGGGCTGGCCGCGCGGCCAGCCCCTTTTTAGATCGGCGGCAGGCTACGCTTGACACGGGGCTGCGAGGCATTTACGATCGGCGCACGGCCCCCCGCGGGCGAGGTGGTCGTCATCACAACTAACCAGGAGATATCATGAGCGAACGTGTGGGATTCATCGGGCTGGGCATTATGGGGCGCGGCATGGCGCACAACCTGCTGAGGGCCGGGTTCGACCTGACCGTGTGGAACCGCACACCGCAGAAAATGGAGCCGCTGGTCACTGCCGGGGCGCAGGCCGCCGCCAGCCCCGCCGACCTGGCCACTGCCTGCGATGTCATCCTGATCTGCGTCAGCGACACGCCCGACGTGGAACAGGTGGTGCTGGGACCGGGCGGCGTGATCGAGGGGATCGCGCCCGGTAAGCTGGTCATCGACCACAGCACGATCAGCCCGCAGGCCTCGCGTGACATCGCCGCGCGGCTGGCGGAGCGGGGCGCGGCGCTGCTCGACGCGCCGGTGAGCGGCGGCAGCGAGGGCGCAGCACGCGGCACACTGAGCATCATGGTCGGCGGGGATGCCGCCACGTTCGAGCGCGCGCAGCCGATCATGGCAGCCTACGGGAAGGCGATCACCCATGTAGGGCCGCAGGGCGCGGGCCAGATGGCCAAGCTGGTGAATCAGATCCTCGTGGTGGTCAACGAGCTGGCGGTGTGCGAGGCGCTCCTGTTCGCACAGGCGGGCGGCCTTGACCTGTCCCGCACGCTGGAGGCCGTCAAAGACGGCGCGGCGGGGAGCTGGATGCTGGTCAACCGTGGCCCTCAGATGATCGCGCGTGACTGGCGGCCCGGCTTCACCATTGACCTGCAGCAGAAAGACCTGCGGCTGGTGCTGGAGGCCGCCGACCAGATGGGCATCCCGCTGCTGGCAACCGCGCTGGTGTTCAACCTGTACCGCACGCTGCAGGCTCAGGGGCACGGCGGCGAAGGCAACCACGCGCTGATCAAGGCGCTGGAGAAGATGACCGGCTTGACGCTGGGTGGGGCCTGACGGGCCGCCCTACCCGAAGGGACCTCACCCGCGCCAAACCCGTGGCTTGACTCCCCCTCCACACGTGGGAGTGAGATCAACGGCCCCGTTCGATCACAGGGCGCTGACCGCCAGCGCCAGGCTGCGGCGCATTTCCTCAGATACCAGATCGCCCCACACTTCCGGGGCCGAGGCGCGCAGCCGGGCCAGCTCCTCCTTGCAGAAGCGGCGGTACGCACGTACACCTGACAGGTCAGGGATGGGCGGGGCCTCATCGCCTTTCTTTGTGGCCTTGCGGGCTGCTCGTTCCGCTTTGCACTTGATGCGCCGCACAGCCCTGCGTGTCTCCTGGATCGCAACCCCCGCATCCTGCAGCGCGCCGAGGTGGTCCTGCAGCCGCACGCTCGCGGCGATCACGTCATCTGCCTCTGGCCCCAGCGCCCCGCGGAATGCCTCCAGCGTGTAGCGCAGGTATTTGTTCTCCAGCCGCAGGGCGTGCAGCAGCGGCAGCGGGGCGTCCTCAAAGGCGCCCTCAAACGAGCGCACAGCCTCATAGTGCGAGTAGATCAGCCCGGCGGCCATATGGCGCACCAGAACCGGCCCGGTGACGGGTGGAGGGGCCGCCCACAGGCCCGGCGTCTCGCAGAAGCGCTGGAACTCCGGGATAAACATCAGGTAGTGCTTGCCGTCGAACATCCTGATCATCCGGCGGCGGGCGCGTTCGTGCTGCCTGCCCCAGGCCGCAAGCAGCGGATCCAGCTCCGCGCGGCGCTCCTCTGGCAGCTCGCCGAGGTAGCCCTGCGCGTGCGCCAGCAGCACATCCAGATCGCGCACCGGCCCCAGATCGGCATCGATATAGCGGAAGCAGATGCGCAGCCAGCGCCGGGTGCGTTTCTGAAAATAGGGGCCGAACACGCGCAGAGCAGCGCGCATCCGCCGCACCGAGACCCGCATGCGGTGCACCCCCTCGATGTCCTGCCCCTCGCGAGCCACCGGTTCATTCTTCAGAAAGCGCTCCAGGTAGAAGCCGAGCACGGCTCGCCCGGCCTCGCTCATCGGATCGGCAGCGCTGACAGGAGGATACATCGGCCCGGATGACGCGGGCGGCTCCCCCGGCTCGTCAGCAGTGAATATCCCCATGCGGTCGGCGGTGAATGCCCCGATCCAGCGGTAGACGGTGCGCGTCTGCACCGCCTCCCGGCGGGCGATCTCCCTCACGGGCTGCCCGGCTGCGTAGGCCAGGATGATGCGGGCGCGGCGGGCCCGCGGCCTTGACGGCCCGGCAGCATAGGCCGCCAGAGCGTCCCGCTCCTCCGGCGACAGATCAGGGCGGGGATGAGTGGTCATGGCGTTTCCTCCTGCAATTGACCTCACCTCCTGGCTTATGGCACCGGGGCGGAGGGAAGGCCTCTGTCATGCCCGGCCTGGCTTCAGAAAAATTTCTGGCCGTTCTTATTCTCTGCCATCCCCACCGCCAGCAGGCTCTGGCGGCATTTCCACCGCCGGGATCTCCTGCGGGAGACGGGCGGGCTTCATATCGGCGATGACCTTGCGGATCTCACGCTGCAGGTCGCGGAACACGGCGTGCATCGACCGGTTGGCGTCGATGCGGCGGAATTTGTGCTCGGCGGCCAGGGCATCGAACTGCGCCAGCACGCGGCGCTGATAGGTGACGAAATTCTCATAGTAGTCACGGCCAGGGAGGAAGTCGCCCCCCGACTCCCAGTAATCGAAGCCGCGAGCGTTGAGCACGCGCGGGATCAGGCTGCTGACATCAGCCTGCAGATAGAACACGATGTCGGGCACCAGCGCAAAGCTGAACAGATTCTTCAGCCACGCCGGGTCCACACCCCGCACCAGCGAGCGCACCATGATCGAATAGATGTAGCGGTCAGTGAGCATGATGAACCCGGCCCGCAGGGCAGGCAGGATCTCACGCTCCATGCGGTCGGCGAAGTCGGTGGCGTAGAGCAAGCTCATGGTGATGTCGTTGAGAGTGTGGCCAGCCATCGCATCTTTGAGGCCCTTGCCGGCCAGCTTGCCGCGCTTGAGGCCGCTGGTAGCCACCGCGTAGCCCTCGCTCTCAAGCCATTCGCGCAGCAGGGCGATCTGGCTGGAACGCCCTACTCCGTCGGTGCCCTCCAGCACTATCAGGCGGCCTTTGACCGTCGGGGCCTGATCAGCGAACAGATCATAGCCGTAAAACTGCGGCTGATGATCACGCTTTTTGGAAGTGCCGCTTTTCTTCTTGCTGCTCATAGCTCCTGCTCCGTGGGGAACATCTCCTGAAGGTAGCGACCATGCAAGCCCTCTTTGGCAAGCACCTCGCGCCAGCCACTCGAGTCGGCCCGCAGCACGTTGCTGAGATGCGGCTCAACGATGCGGCGCACTTCCTCCTGCTGCTCCAGCAGGGGGCGGGTGGCATCGATCACCGTCAGGCCGAACTCACCTACCAGGCGGTCGTACTCCTCCAGGATGCGGGTCTGGAAGAGCTTGAAGCTTTCGTAAGGATCCTCGCTCAGGCCGAGGTCCAGCCCGGCCTCGTAGTACTTAAGCTCCGGGCGGCCCGTCATGATGCGGGTCAGCGACTCCTCGAGCGGAACACGAAAGTAGAGTGCGATGGTGGGCCGGATGGCGAAGCTGTACAGGCTGCGCAGGAATGCTTTATCCAGGCCGCGCGCCGCATCGCGCCCGAAGGCGGTGTAGATGTACCGGTCGGCCAGCACAATCGCCCCCGCCTTGAGCGCGGGGAGCATCTGACGGTACTGGCGGTCGGCGAAGTCAGCGGCATGGATCAGGCTGAACGAGAGCGGCGTCAGCAGGCGCTTGGCCTTGCCGCGCTTGGTTACGTTGCGCACAATGGCCGAGGAGTTCCACTCGCTAAAGGCCACCAGATAGCCCTCGCTGACCAGCCACTTACGCAGCAGGTCAAGTTGAGTGCTCTTGCCGGAGCCGTCGATGCCCTCGACCACAATCAGCTTACCGGGCAGTACGCGCCCGTCGGGTAACATTGCCATAAGAACCTCCGCAGAATATCTCCCACCTCACCCTGCTGGAGAGATGGGCCTGCTGCCGGGCCGGTGGCAGCGCTGCCACCAATGACGCCCTCTATTTGATTGTAGCACAATGCCCATCGTGGAAGAAACCGAGAAACCGGGGAGGCCTGTTATTGTCCGGGGCGGCATTTTCATTGAACCATAGCAAAACCAGCACCGATCAGTTGACAGATCGGGAAAACTATCCTATACTGGTCTTTGGAAGCGGTTCCAAATTCAACACATCCTCTGGAACCGCTTCCAAACAGTGCAACCGTCAACCCTGGTCTGGAAAAGTGGCAAAAACCTATACCATCCGCGATGTGGCAAAACGGGCGGGGGTGGGCATTGGAACGGTTTCGCGCGTGCTGAATAACAGCCCCTCAGTGAGTGAAGAGACGCGCCAGAAGGTGCTGGCCGCAATCGAGGAGCTGAATTTCCGGCCCAATGTCCTGGCCCGCCAGCTCTCCTCCGGCGGGGGGATGCTCTCGATTGGCATCATCACGCCGTTCTTCACCCGTCCTGCCTTCGTGGGCAGGCTGGAGGGAATAGAGCACGAGCTGGCCCAGACCGATTATGACCTGATCCTGTATAACGTCGAGACGCCGGAGCAGAAGCAGAATCTGTTCAGGCGGGTGCCCAGCGAACGCCGCGTTGACGGGTTGATCATCATCGCCCTTTACCCCACCGATGAGGACGTGGCGCATTTCAGGCGCAGCGGCATGCCGGTGGTGCTGGTAGACGCCTATCATCCTGACCTGCCCAGCATCACGATCGACGACGAAGACGGAGGCCGTCAGGCGGTGCAACACCTGGTGAGCCTGGGGCACCGGCGCATCGCCTTCATCAGTGACGACCTGGAGACGCCGTTCGGCTTCCGGGCCAGTGCGCAGCGCCTGCGGGGCTACCATCAGGTACTGCGGGAGGCGGGCATCCCCACCCGGCCCGAGTATCAGAAGCACGGCCAGTACGGGCGACAGAATGCGTTTTACCTGATGCAGGAGCTGCTGGAGGTGGCGGAGCCACCGACGGCGATCTTCTCGACCAGCGATACACAGGCCCTGGGCGCGATGGAAGCGATTGAGAAGCTGGGGCTGCGCATCCCGGATGACATCTCGGTTGTGGGCTACGATGACATTGAGGTAGCCACCTACGTTGGGCTGACCACAATCAGGCAGCCGTTCTACCAGAGCGGCGTGGAGGGTGTGCATCTGCTGATGCAGGTGCTGGAGGGCATGGAAGGCAGTTCCGGATCGATCCGGCTGCCGGTCTCGCTGGTGGTGCGCAGCACCACCGCCCCGCCCCCTGTGGAGCTGTCGGGCCGAGCCCGGAAGGAGCGCCCCCCTCTGCTGCGACCTGACCAGGGATAAGGAGGTGCACCCGGAGCAGATGAACAATACCGATTGCCAGGACAATGGCCCCTGTTGGGACAGGTGATCCCCGCCAGCGGCTGGCTGGGTCGCACGGCGGATCAAACAATACCACTCTTTGAACAGAGGAGAAGAGTAATGAATACAAAGCGTCTTTTAGTCTTCGCGATCCTGGCGATTATCGCCATGGTCGTGGTTGCCTGCGCACCGGCAGCCCCCGCCGAGGAACCTGCTGCGGAGGAACCCGCTGCCGAGGAACCCGCTGCCGAGGAACCCGCTGCGGAGGAGCCAACAATGGGCGGCGGCTGCCCGGAGGAATGGGCTGGCACCATGACGGCTGAGCTTGAGGCCGCCTGCCGGGGCGAGTACAGCGGCACCGTGGTGACGATGACCGGCCCCTTTGTGGATGCGGACGAGGTGAAGTTCAACGAGTCCGTGGCCTGGTTCGAGGAGGCCACCGGCATCGACATCCAGTACTCGGGCACCAAGGAGTTCGAGACGATCATCGGCGCGGCCGTTGATGGCGGCACCCCGCCTGATATCGCCGACTTCCCGCAGCCCGGCCTGCTGCTGCGCTTCGTGCGCTCCGGCGACGTGGTTGACGTCAGTTCGTTCATGAACATGGACTGGCTGCAGACCAACTACAAGCAGGCATGGCTCGACATGGCCACAATGCCCGGCCCCGAGGGCACGATCATGGCGGGCATCTGGGCGCGCTACAACGGCAAGAGCCAGGTGTGGTATCCAAAGGACGACTTCGAGGCGGCCGGCTATGAGATCCCGGAGACCTGGGATGAGCTGATCGCACTCTCCGACCAGATCGTTGCCGACGGCGACGCGCCGTGGTGCATCGGCATTGGCTCGGGCACGGCCACCGGCTGGCCCGCAACCGACTGGATGGAAGAGATCATGCTGCGCACGACCTCGTTGGAGAACTACGACAACTGGTCGTTCCCGCTCGACCCTGCGAACCGGCTGCCGTTCACCTCGCCGGAGGTGAAGAACGCTGCCGAGACGCTGGCCGAGATCTGGTTCAACGATGAGTATGTGCTGGGCGGCACCGCTGCCATCGCCACCACTGACTTCGACGTGGCCCCGCTGCCCATGTTCGAGGATCCGCCGCGCTGCTGGCTGCACAAGCAGGGCAACTTCATCACCAGCTTCTTCCCCGAGGATGCGGTAGCCGGTGTGGACTATGACTTCTTCTACCTGCCGCCCATCGATGAAGAATATGGCAAGCCCTACCTGATCGCAGGTGACATCTATGCCATGTTCAACGATCGTCCGGAAGTGCGCGCGGTGATGGACTTCTTCAGCCGCGGCGAGTCGCTGCGGGCCTGGCTGGCCACCGGCGGCGCGCTGTCGCCGCACAACGACGCCAGCCTCGACTGGTACGGCGACGACGTCGAGCGCAAGATCGCCCAGCTGGTGGCAGAGGCCGACAGCGTGCGCTTCGACGGCTCGGACCTGATGCCCGGTGAGGTCGGTGCGGGCCAGTTCTGGACGAGCATGACCGACTGGGTCAGCGGCACGGTTGACCTGGACACCGCTCTGGCGGAGATCGAGGCAGCCTGGCCGACGGACTAACCGGAGGGCGCACGGGGGGCGCTCAGCATCCCTCACACGCCAACCGGCAGGCGCTTAGCCTGTAGCGCTCAGAAGCAGGGTGGCCGTCCGGCTGCCCTGCTTCTTCAATAACGGTCGAGCATCGTCATAGTAGCCACCCGTTAACCTCAGGGGGACATGCTATGCAAACAGAAGCTGAAAGTGCTGCCAGGGTAAACATCCTGGACTGGCTGGGAACCAACCTGGGGCGGCTGCTGATCTCGCTGATCGTTCCCGCGCTGACCTTTGTGGGGCTATGGCAGGGGTTCATCTTCCTGCGAGACAGCCAGGCCCCCCAGTGGCTCATCACGCTGGTGGCGATCGTGTGGGGGGTGGGCGGGGTCGCAGCCCTGTACTTTGTCTCCAACTGGCTGATTGAGCAGCTCCCCACCGAGTGGATGGCACGTCTGCAACCGTTTATCTTCGTCGGCCCGGCGATGGCTATCCTGACCTGGTACCTGGCAATCCCCACCCTGCGTACATTGGTGCGCAGCTTCCTCAGGAACAACACCAACGAGTTTGTGGGGCTGGACAACTACATCAAGATTTTCACCGACCGCGCGATGTTGATCGCTTTCCGCAACAACTTCATGTGGGTGGTGATCGGCACCTCGCTGTGTGTGGTGTTCGGGTTGCTGGTGGCGATCCTGGCTGACCGCAGCTCGATTGAGAACGCCGCTAAGGCACTGATCTTCCTGCCGATGGCGATCTCGTTCGTCGGCGCGGGGGTGATCTGGCGGTTCGTGTATGACACGAACCCCAACATCGGCCTGCTGAATGCGCTGGTGAGCGCGTTTGGAGGGACGCCCCAAAGCTGGCTGGCAATGGTGCAGCCATGGAACAACCTGTTCCTGATCGTGGTGGTGATCTGGCTGCAAACCGGCTATGCCATGGTGCTGATCTCCGCCGCCATCAAAGGCGTGCCGGAAGACCTGATCGAGGCGGCCCGTGTGGACGGTGCCAACGAGTTCCAGATCTTCTTCCGCATCATCATCCCCTACATCCAGGGCACCCTGATCACGGTCACCACCACCATCGTGATCTTCACGCTCAAGATCTTCGATGTGGTGCTGGTCATGACTGGCGGAAACTTCGGCACCACGGTGATCGGCGTCGAGTTCTACCGTCAATTCTTCGTGTTCTCCAACGAGGGGCTGGGGTCGGCGATTGCCATCGTGTTGCTAATCCTGGTGATCCCGGTCATGATCTACAACCTGAGAGAGTTCAGCCAGCGGGAGGTGTTCTGATGCGCAGCCTGAGCCAGCAGCAGACTCTGGGTAAAGTCCTGGTCAACGGCCTGCTGATCCTGATCTGCGTGGCGTGGACCATCCCGACCGCCGGGCTGTTGATCTCATCGTTCCGCAGCGAGAACGCGATCAAGACCTCCGGCTGGTGGACCATCTTCCCGCATCGTGAGTGGGTGGTGACCGAGGTGCTGACCGCCCCCACGGGAGTGGTGCGCGAGGAGCCGGTCACGATCGAGGGCATCACCGCCACCTTCGATGAGTTCCGCGAGGGTGTGGAGACGCCCGATGGCAGGCGGCTGATCTGGATCGGCAACCTGCGCGCCGGGCGCATCGAGGTGCAGGAGCGCAAGTGGACGCTGGGCCTGGACTTCTCGACGGAGAACTACCAGCAGATCCTGGCTGGCAAGCAGATCACGATCCGCACTGCCGAAGGTGTTGAGAAGACCGTGCAGGGGCAGAACATCAACGCGGCCTTCCTGAACACGGTCACAGTGGCCGTGCCCTCGACGATCATCCCGATCCTGATCGCGGCCTTTGCCGCCTACGGGTTCGCCTGGATGAACTTCCCCGGCCGCAAGATCATGTTCGTCATGGTGGTGGCACTGCTGGTGGTGCCGCTGCAGATCGCGCTGATCCCCATCCTGCGCGACTACAAGGCGATCGGGCTGAACGGCACGTTCCTCTCGGTGTGGCTGGCCCATACCGGCTTCGGGCTCCCGCTGGCCACCTACCTGCTCTACAACTACATCAGCGGGCTGCCGCGCGACATCCTGGAATCGGCCTTCATCGACGGGGCATCGCATTTCACGATCTTCATGCGCCTGATCCTGCCACTCTCAGTGCCGGCGCTGGCGTCATTCGCCATCTTCCAGTTCCTGTGGGTGTGGAACGACTTCCTGGTAGCGGTGATCTTCCTGGGGCTGACCAACCAGGAGGTGCAGGTGCTGACTCAGCGTATTCAGGCGCTGGTGGGCCAACGCGGTGAGGACTGGCATCTGCTGACCGCCGCGGCGTTCATCTCGATGATCGTGCCGCTGACAGTGTTCTTCTCGCTGCAGCGTTACTTCGTGCGCGGCCTGCTGGCCGGATCGGTCAAGGGCTAATCGAGCGCCAGCACGGACACGCACCGCCCGCTACCTGCCGGTCTCCCCTCCTCTCATCCCCGGTGCGCGGGGGGGAGGGCCGGCAGGGGCGCGGCACTCACACAGCATGATGAGAGGCCGGGGGCTGGAGCCTGCTCGCCGGGGTTGTCTGTCACACCCGGCATGGAGTTGAGATCACGCACTATGGATCAGACCATTCAGGATGGCGCCAGCCCGGCGCCTGATCAGGCACGCAGACTCGACATTCTAAAAGCCGTGCGCCCGGTGGTGGAGGCCCGGCTGGCGTCACTGGATGCCGAGGCACGCACCACGTTCGCCGCGCGGCTGGCACGTTACGGCCCGGACGTGGTGGAGCTGCTCGGCCTGCTATACGGCGATCGTGACGACTTCGCCGCCTGCGTCGAGTCGATCCTGCTCACTGCCGCCGACGCCTACGCGCAGCGGCCCGCCACGCTGCGCTTGCTGGACACCCGGCGCGAGACCAACCCGACATGGTATCAACACCACACTATGATGGGCGGTGTGTGCTATGCGGACCGCTTCGCGGGGGACCTGCCCGGGGTGCGGGCGCGCATCCCCTACTTCAAGGAGCTGGGGCTGACCTATTTGCACCTCATGCCATTGTTCCGCACGCCTCAAGGCCCCAATGACGGCGGCTATGCGGTCAGCAGCTACCGCGAGGTGAATCCGGCGCTGGGCAGCATGGACGACCTGCGCGCGCTGGCTGCCGACCTGCGCCAAAACGGGATCAGCCTGGTGCTCGATTTCGTGTTCAACCACACGGCCAGCGATCACGACTGGGCGCTGAAGGCCCGCGCGGGCGACCCACACTACCGGGGCTACTACTTCCTGTTCGAGGACCGCACGCTGCCCGACGCCTACGAGAAGCATCTGCGTGAGATCTTCCCCGATGAGCACCCCGGCGCCTTTACCTATGATGAGGGCATGGGCTGCTGGGTGTGGACCACTTTCCACGCCTATCAGTGGGACCTCAACTACGGTAACCCGGCGGTGTTCCGCCAGATGCTGGAGGAGATGCTGTTCCTGGCAAACGTGGGTGTGGAGGTGCTGCGGCTGGACGCGGTGGCCTTTGTGTGGAAGCGCCCGGGCACAAGCTGTGAGAACCTCCCGGAGGCGCACACCATCATCCGGGCGTTCAACACGCTGGTGCGCATCGCGGCACCGGCGATGGTATTCAAGTCCGAGGCGATCGTGCACCCTGCCGATGTGGTGCGCTACTTCGGCGTGGGGCGCTGGACCGGGCGCGAGTGTGAGCTGTCTTACAACCCCCTGCTGATGGTGGAGATGTGGGAAGCGCTGGCAACGGGCTACACCAGCCTGCTCAAGTACTCGATGCAACACCGCTTCACCATCCCGCCCAACTGCGCGTGGGTCAACTACGTGCGCAGTCACGATGACATCGGCTGGGGCTTTGCCGACGAGGACACGGAGGCGCTGGGCTTCCACGGCTTCCACCACCGGCAGTACCTGAACCGGTTCTACACCGGCCAGGAGCCGGGCAGCTTCGCCAGCGGGCTGCCGTTCCAGTTCAACCCCAGGACGCTCGACATGCGCATCAGCGGGACGGCGGCCTCGCTGTGCGGGCTGGAGCAGGCGCTCGACAGCGGAGACCCGGCGGCGGTCGACATGGCGATCCGGCGGCTGCTGCTAATCTACAGCGTGGTGATCAGCATGGGTGGAATCCCGCTGATCTACCTGGGCGACGAGATCGCCCAGCTTAACGACTACAGCTACCGCGACGACCCCGCGTTGGCTGACGACTCGCGCTGGGTGCACCGTGGCAGGCATGATTGGGAGCGCGCCGCGCTGCGCCACGACCCGCAGAGCGTGCCGGGGCGGGTATTCACCGCCTTCCAGAAGATGATCGCAATCCGCAAACAGCAGCCCGCCTTCGCCGCCAACACCGCCACCGACGTGATCGAGACAGGCAACCCGCACGTCTACGTGTTCGCCAAGATGGCCCACACCGGGCGTGTGCTGGTGATGTGCAACTTCCGCGGCGACAACCAGCGCATCGAGGGCTGGCGCATCCCTGGCTTTGCGGCGGGTGACACCTACCTGGACCTGCTCAGCGGACGCGAGGTGCCGGGCGGGCAGGACGTGACGCTCGGCCCTTACGAGTATCTGTGGCTGGTGCTGAGCGAATAGGGGCTGTTATGAACTGCTCTGACGCGGCGTCGTGCCTGACGGATACCTCACCCCATTGAACCAGCGGTTCACCGGACCTGCGGGGCCGGGTGCAGCGAGGCGTGGGGTGTGACGTCTCTTCAGGCATGGATTAGCCTGAAGGAAGTTGATAACACGCTCTAGGGGCGGGCCTCAACTGCAGTACGATTCGACTAAGGTTGTGGGCAACTGCAAGGCATGCTACTGCACCCGGTGAGTTTCCAGCACGGGCGCCTCCGGGGGCGCCCGGAGCATCGCTTAACTGAACGGTATTAGCCTGAACGGCCACCCGACAACGAGGAGCTATGAGCAGCTTATCTCAACCCTGGTATACCAATGCGGTCTTCTACGAGCTGTATATCCGCGCCTACCGCGACACCAACGGGGACGGTCACGGTGACCTGCGCGGCGTGATCGAGAAGCTGGATTACATCAAGTCGCTGGGCGTGGACTGCATCTGGCTGCTGCCCATGTACCCCTCTCCTCTTAAAGATGACGGTTACGACATTGCTGACTTCTACGGTATCCATCCCACCTATGGCACCGTCCAGGATTTCGAGGCGCTACTGGAGGCGGCTCATGCGCGCGGCCTGCGCATTATCACCGATCTGGTGGTCAACCACACCTCCGACGAGCACCCCTGGTTCATCGAGTCGCGCTCCTCGCGCTCCTCACCGCGCCGTGACTGGTACGTATGGAGTGACACACCCGACCGCTACCGCGAGGCCCGCATCATCTTCGTGGATGCCGAGGAGTCGAACTGGGCGTATGACGAGGTCAGCGGACAGTATTACTGGCACCGCTTCTTCTCCAGCCAGCCTGACCTCAACTACGATAATCCAGAGGTGCAGCAGGCCATGATCGATGTGATGGCCTTCTGGCTGGAGAAGGGTATCGACGGCTTCCGGGTGGACGCCGTGCCTTACCTCTACGAGCGTGAGGGCACTAACTGCGAGAACCTGCCAGAGACGCACGCCTATCTCAAGCGGATGCGGCGCGTGCTTGACGAGCGCTGGCCGCACGCTATGATGCTGTGCGAGGCCAATCAGCCCCCCGCCGACGTGGTGCAGTACTTCGGTGATGGCGATGAGTTCCACATGGGGTTTCACTTCCCGCTGATGCCGCGCATCTTCATGGCGCTGCGCAGTGGCGATGTCACCCGGCTGCGGCGCATCATGGAGGAGACGCCGCCCATCCCACCCGGCTGCCAGTGGTGCACCTTCTTGCGCAACCACGACGAGCTGACGCTGGAGATGGTGAGCGAGGAGGAGCGCCAGTGGATGTGGCAGGAATACGCCCCCGAGCCGCGCATGCGGCGCAATCTGGGCATCCGGCGGCGGCTGGCCCCCCTGCTCGATAACGACCCGGAGAAGATCATGCTGGCCAACCGGCTGCTTTTCTCGCTGCCGGGCGTGCCGATTATCTATTACGGAGACGAGATCGGCATGGGTGATAACATCTGGCTGTTCGATCGCAACGGCGTACGCACGCCGATGCAGTGGGACGACACGCCCCATGCCGGGTTCTCCGGGACGGAGGGCGAGCTGTACGCCCCGGTGATCGATGATGCTGTATATGGCTATCGGCGGGTGAATGTGGCCGCCCAGCTTGACGACCCCGCTTCGCTGCTGAACCGCACCCGTGCGCTGATCGCGCTGCGCAAGCAGCACCCCGTGCTCGCCACCGGCTCGCTGCGCTTCCTGGATGTGCACACGACGGCGGTGCTGGCTTTCGTCCGCGAGGATGACGAGAGCGTGATGGTTATCGCCCACAATGTCAGCGCCGCGCCGCAGGCCGTCGCCCTCGACCTGGCGCGTTACGCCGGACGATCTGTGATCGACGTGCTGAACGAGGGGCAGGAGCGCCGCCCTGTCGGCATAGAACCGTACCGTCTGGCGCTGGGGCCGTATCAAAGTGTCTGGCTGCTCCTGTGCTGAGTCATGATACAATGCAGATAAAAGGGCCGCGACCCGGCGCGGCGGGCATGTGCATATGAGAGGGAGCGATCGAGATGACGACGACACCCGAGCAGACCGAACGGCTCCGGCGGATGTTCAAGCTGTTGAACCCTGTGATGGTCTGGCAGTGGCGGCTGGGCCTGGGCAAGCTGATGAACATGGGCCCGGAGCGGCTGAGCGGGCGTTACATGGTGCTCACCCACATCGGGCGCAAAAGCGGCGACCGACACCTGACGCCCATCAACTTCGCGCTGCACGAAGGCGATATCTACTGCATGGCAGGGTTCGGTGAGATCTCCGACTGGTATCGCAACATTAAGGCCAACCCCCACGTGGAGGTGTGGCTGCCTGATGGCTGGTGGGCGGGCGTCGCCGAGGAAGTACCGCAGAGTGATGAGCGCTGGCTGCCGCTGCTGCGCCGTGTGCTGATCGCCAGCGGATTCGCTGCCCGGCTGTTCGGTGTGGATCCCGATCAGCTGGATGATGAGGCGCTGCGCGCCGCCGCCTCAGACTACCGGGTGGTCCGCATCCGGCGCACAGAGGCACGCACCGGCCCATATGGCCCCGGCGAGTATGCGTGGGTATGGCCGCTGGCGACGTTCCTGCTGCTGTTCAGGCCACGCAGGCGGCGCAAGAAGTGAATGATCTACACGGGGCGTGCTCAGGTAGGCACGCCCCGGCCCTTCTCGTGGGGGGCGATCGGGCTGCGTCACCCCTCCAGCGCGATGGTGTAGCGGCCCATCACCCAGGTATCGACACGGGCGGTGTATAGCCCGGCGGCAGCGAACGTGTAGATGATGATCGGGTCTTCACCGTCCGTGTCGTCCTGAACCTCAAGCAGCACCCCATCCGGCCCTATCAGCTTGAGGCGGGTGTCGGCCCCCTCGCCTCGCACCCGGATCGTCAGTGTCTGCCCCGCCCTGGCCCGGAACACGTAATTGTGCGCGTCGAATACGGAGGCAAACTCCCCCTCCAGCACATCACCGGGCGCGATAGGCTGTAGAACGGTGGTGTTATACCCATCCTGTGCGTCGAACAGCGGCAGGGAAGGGTCGATGCGCACCCCCTCCGGGATGATCGTCTCCGCGTCGCCGGAGAGTGTCAGCGTGTAGCCGCCCGGTGAGTAGGTGTCGATGCGGGCCGTGTACAGGCCGTCGACGGGCAGGGTGTAGACCAGCACCGGGTCACGGCCCTCCACATCATCGGCGCGGGCCAGCACAGCCCCCTGCGGGTCGATCAGCGTCAGGCGCGTGTCGGTGCCGTCCTCGCCACCCTCCACACGGATCGTCACCGCCTGCCCTGCGCTCCCCTGGAACAGGTAGTTATGGGCCTCGTTGAGTGCTTCGAGGCGCCCCTGCCGCTGCTCGCCGATGACCATCACCACGGTCAGCGAGGTGGTGTAGCCGTCGCCACCGTCGTAGAGCGGCAGGTCGGCCATGTTGGAGGGCTGCGTCGCAGTGGTGGTCGGCTCAGGCTGCCCGCCGCCGCCCACCCCGCCCCCTGTCCGGTCGGGCAGGGCAGTGCAGGCCGCCGCCGTCAGCAGCACAGCAGCCAGCACGGTAAGCAGGGCACAGCGATGATAACGGATGTTGTTCATGGACGGCATGACCTCCCTGAGTCGTGTAACCAGCAGCCCGATACAGGCGGGGCGCAGATGGAGGCAATCGAGCCGCCCCACAGCTTTCCGCGTTTAGCTCTCAGGCCCCATTAAGCGCCAGCTGATGGGGGCAATTCTTCAGGAGCGGCGCTCCTCGATCGTGATGCCGCGCTGGCTTAGCTCGTCCAGCAAGACCCGGTAGGTCGTGCCATAGATGGCATCCTCCGGCGGGACGATGCCCTTCTCGGTGATCAGCCCACGCCCCACCAGCAGCGCCCCCACCGCCGCCGGATAACCGGTCACCCGGCCCATGCCGGAGATACCGGTGCGCGGGTCGGTCTCCTCCCACATCAGGTAATCGATGCGCGCTGATCGGCCCTCCTTCAGGCCTGTGACGGTATTCCACATGACACACGCGTCGCCGTCGCCGGGCAGGGGGCGCAGCCGCGGGAGCAGCGTCGCGATCAGGAAATCGCGCGGGGCGATGTGATGCCCGTCGATCTCAACCGGCTCAAGATCGAGCATCCCCGCTTCTTTAAGTGCATCGATGGCTGCCCAGTGCCCCGGCCAGCGGATGGTCTTCTCGGCGAACTCGCGCAGGTGCGGGCGGGTGTGGACAAAGCTGGGCATCCCCGGCGTGATGGCTACCTCCAGATGCTCATCGCGTCCCAGCGCCTGGAAGTGCAATGACTCGCGTCCGGTGAGCGCCTGCGCCTCGACGAGCTGGCCGCCCTGAAGGATCAACGAAGGCATCACATAAAGCCGCAGCACGTGGTCAAAGGCCCATGTGATCATGTAGCTCAGGGGATGACGGGCCGCTGACTCCTTGTTGGGGATGCCGCCCGCGCGGGCAATGGCGCTGTGCGCCTCATCCAGCGCGCGGATGCCCTCGCCGAGCGTGACGTTAGTCAGGCCGGGGGCAAAGCCCATGCCGTCCAGCACTATGATGCCCGCGGCAATGGCCCGCTGGTGCAGATCCTCGCCGTATTCCTCGGGGGTCATGCCGGGCGGAATGTCCAGCTCCTCGCGGTCCCCGGCCTCGGGCCTGCGGTGATACTCCTCCAGGATGTCAACCACCTGCACGCCCTCACAGATCGCCGCCTCAATAGCGCGGTAGCTGGACAACCGGGTGGGCAGCGCCAGCACGGCGACATCGAAGCCGGCCATGGCTGCCCGATAATCGTCTACTTCCAGCCCCGATAGATGCACCAGCTCGGGCCGGTTTACACCCCCGTGCCCGGTCGGGCCGCTGAACAGCGCCTCTAGCCGTTCCAGAGCCGGTGCGTGAGCATCGACGGTGCGCAGCCACGTGACCTCCGGGCTGGCCGCCAGCTCGCGCGTGATGATGGCCCCCATGTGCCCGGCCCCAACGACGATGATCTTCATATCAGTATCCGTCCTCCTTGTGGTGGTGGGAGATGGCACCAGTATACCCGATCTGCCCTGCGGTGCGAAGGGCCGGGCAGGCCAGCCCTCGCGGGTGGTGAAGGGGTGAGCTGAACTGACGACCCGTCCGGGCCGTTTCCATCGGCCCGGACGGTGGTATAATGGCCCCATGCATTATTCGATTCAGTCAAGGAAAAACTGACTATGGCCAGCACCAACACACCGGATGAGCCAAAGCCCCCGGAAACCCCGCATGAGGGCGACACCTACGATACCACCGAGGAGGATACTCCCCTGCGCGCCCCGCGCGTGACACCCTCTCAGGCCCGCGCTAACACCGGCGCCACTGAAGTTGCCCCGGTCGATCAGCTCGCCGCACCGCCCCTCCAGCCGAAACAGGTGCCGCCCCCGCCCGGCAGCGGTGACGTGGCGGCCCGCAGCGCGGTGCAGATGGCACGCGCCGCCGCCATCCGCGATGTGGGCCGCTCGATCGCCCGCATCATCACCTGGGTAGCGATCCTCGCGCTCGGCATCCTGCTCGCGATCGGCGTGGTGCGCGTCTGGCCGCAGATCTTCGACCTGGTGGTGACGCCTGTCGAGCGCAACACCGAGGACATCGAGCGCCTGCAGCGCGACCTGCTCGATGTGAAGAACGACCTGAGGGAGCTGGAGGCCGAGGGCCTGGAGGCTCAGACCGAGGAGATGGCCACCATGCAGAGCCAGATCGACGAGCTGGAGGCTGGCCTCTCCGCCGCCCGCGACGAGATCGCCCGCCAGGATGAGGTACAGCAGAGCCTGCTCACCAGTCTTGATGCCTTTCGGCAGGAGCTGGCCGCACTGGAGGCGAACCTCACCGCGCTGCAGGAAGATCTACCCGGCGCGGCAGCTTTCCAGGAGTACAACCGCCAGCTTCTGTTGATGCGCGCCTGGCAGGAGCTGGTCGTGGCCCGCATCCGGCTGGCCGAGAGCAACCCGGGGCAGGCCGCCGTGCATCTGGGCCTGGCCCGCGAGGCGCTGCAGGCGGCGTATGCCCTGTCATCGGCGGAAGGGCAGGCGGAGATCGACCCGCTGCTGGCCCGCCTCGATCAGGTGGAGGCCAATCTGCAGACCAATGTCTTCGTGGCTTTCGCTGATCTGGATGCAGCCTGGGCGCAGGCTTCGGCGCTGATCAAACCGGTGGACCCCGCGGCGTTCCACGGCGGCGCGGCGGCGACGCCCACTCCGGCGGAGGTCACACCCACCCCCGCCCCCGCTGTGACACCCACGCCGGGCGGCTAGGTACCGCTGACGGAAGTGCTGCCCCGCCCCCGATGCCCTGGCCGGGGCATCGGCCAGCGGGGGGGTGTTGACCACAGGCCCCCCGGTCAGGGGCCGCCTGTGCCGGTTACTGAAACACAGCCGGAGGAGCCATGAGAGCAACACACCGTCTGTTACCCGCTGCTACCGCGCTGTTGATCGCGGGGATGCTGGCCGCCGCCCTGGTGCTGACCGCCTGCGACCTGCCGGGGGCGGGCCAGTACACCGTGATCGACCTGACAGCGCAGGCCGCCGCGCTGCCCACCGATACGCCAGAGCCATCGCCCACCCCGCAGCGCACCGCCACGCCTACCCCTGTCCCCAGCCCCCAGTCAGCCCCGATCGGTGAGTGGCCGGGCGGCGCCGTGCTGGCCTTGAGTGGCACGCCTGACGGTGAGCGGCTGGCAGTGGCAGCCGCTCAGACGCTGTATCTGTACCGCGATCGGACGTGGATCGAGGTCGAGGGGCAAACTTCCCCGCAGGTCGTCGATTTCGCACCCAACGGCGCGTCCTTCCTGGTGGGGGACAGCACGGGCACGGTGCAGGTGCTTGACGCCCTGACCGCCGGGCCGCTGGTGCGCGTGCAGCCGCACCGTGAGGCAGTCCGGGTGCTGAGCTTCAACCCTGCCGGGGCGCGTTTCGCCTCAGGCGGGGCCGACGGCGTGGTGGCTGTCTACGAGGTCGCTACCGCTGAGGAGACGTCCCGCTTCAGTGAGGCCGGCGCCGAGGTCACAGGCGTCGCCTGGGCGGGCGGCGGCCTGCTGGCCGCGGGCTTCCAGCTCGATGCCGGGGGCGGCCTGCTGGTGATGTGGGATACCATCACGGAGGCCGAGAGGTTCCGGCTGCCGCTGCGCGCCGCTGTGACCACGCTGGCTGCCGGTGAGGATGGCCGCGTGGCGGTTGGCCTCGCGGATGGCACGATCGCCCTGTGGGATGCCGAGACTGGCTATCTGCGCTTCCTGGTAACTCCGCTGGAGGCAGGCGCACCGGGCATCACAGGGCTGGCTTTCGGGCCAGAGCACACGCTGGCAGCCCTCACCGAGGACGGCGCGCTGCGCCTGTGGCAGGCTGATGACGGCAGCCTCCAGACCCTGCTGGGCGGGCCGGATGCGCCCACCACCGCCATCGACTGGCCGCAGGGCGGACCGCTGCTGGCCGCCGGGGAGGGGGTCGGCCCGCTGGCCTGGACGATCTACCCTGTGAGCGCCGCAGCATTCAGCGCCCCGCAGGCCACGCCCCCCTTCTCGGTGCTGGGTCCTGTCGAGCTGAACGGCGGCTTTGCCCGCATCCTGGCACTGCGCTTCAATGTCGATCTCCCCGACCGCCTCACCGCCGGGGCCGCCAACGACCGCCTGTACACCTGGTCGCTGGATGAGGCCGATACCGGTAGCCCGCCGCTGAGCGTGCGCGGCGTGGGCGGCGAGAACACCGCGCTGGCGCTCAGCCCCTCCGCTGTGTTTGCCGCGGGTGCGCTGCCCGACGGCACGGTCAATGTGTTCAGCGTCTCCGACGGTCTCGTAGCGTCCAGCATCGCCTTCACGCTGACCGATCACAGTGGGCCGGTAAACGCGATCGCCTTCTGGCCAGATATGAGCCAGCTCGTCACCGCCTCGGACGATGGCATGGCGATCATCTGGGATGCCGGCAGCGGCACGCGCCTGCGTGTGCTGGAAGGCCATACCGGGCCGATCACCTCGCTGGACATCGCCCCGAATGCCGGGCTGCTGATCACCGGGTCGATCGACGGCACGGCCATTGTGTGGGACGCCGGGACAGGCCAGCCTGTCGCCACACTGGGCGGCCTTGATGTGTTCGTCGAACGCGTGGCTGTCGCCCCCGCTGGCGACCTGGCTGTGACGGCTGACGGGATAACCGGGCTGATCCGTGTGTGGGACGTGCAAACCCGGACGGTGTTGCATACCCTCCCCGGTCATGCGGAGGGCGTTGGCGCACTGGCCTTCAGCCCTGACGGCTCGACGCTGGCCAGCGGCGGGCGCGATGGGGCAGTGATCCTGTGGGATGCCCGTGCGGGCGAGTTGCGTGCCCGGCTGCCGGTCTCCGGGCTGGAGGTGAGCAGCGTGACCTTCTCCGCTGACGGGGTGCGGCTGGCCGCCGGCCTCTCCAACGGCCTGGTGACCGCCTGGGAGATCAGTCGTTGATGGATCATCTACCCGGCCCGGCGGGCGGGCGGCAGGAGCGGCCCTCCCGACGCCTGATCGCGGGCATTGTGCTGATCGCCCTGGGGCTGCTGTACGCCCTCCCCCTGCTGATCGACCCCCCCGGCGCGTTCCTGCGTGATTGGCGCATCGCCAATGCGCAGCTTGTGGGCCGCGGGGTGTCGCTGATGCCGGTGCTGCTGGGCTATCTGGGCGCGCTGCTGATCCGCGATCACGTGGCCGGGGCCAACCCGGCCCGCGCGGGCTGGGCCATCCTGCAGATCGCGGGCGGCGTGCTGCTGGTGGCGGGCACGCTGGCGCTGATCCATGCGGCGCTGCTGGCCCGTGCGCCCACCGGCGTGGTGTACCTCAACCCGGCCATCCCCGACCCTGACACGCAGCGCCGCCAGGCCATCGCCTGCCCGGTTGAACCAGATCGGCTGGAGGCCCGCGGCTGGGTGCAGCAGGAGGTTTACCTGCGCAGCATCGAGATCGCGCGCTGCGGGCATGGCGGCGGGCTGATCGGCGCGGCGGTGCTGGCGGGCGCTGACGCGCTGCTGGGGGCCGACCTGGGGCTGCCCGCCGCGCTGCTGCTGATGATGGCGGGCGTGATGATCACTGTGACCGCACGCCTGGCCCAGCATCGCGCCACCGTACTGGATATCCTTGTTGATTAAGTGACGCCCCCATGAAAGGTTCGTAGCAACATGGCAGCCGATCTTCCTGAGCAGGAGCATGAGCATGAGGGTGATGGAAAGCCACCGATCGTGGTGCGCGGCGGGCGGCGGCGGCCCATCCCGATCTTTGTGTGGCTGCTGCTGATCGTGATCATCGCCGGATTCGTGTTCGGGATGTGGATGTGGAACAGCGGCACCCTGCGCCCCGACCCCGCCGACATCCCGCGCCCGCCGCTGTACGTCCTCACCCCGCAGCCGTAAAGGGGCTGGCGGGCGCATCTACACGATGCGCCCCGCCTCGGCCAGCGCAGCCCTCACATCGGCGGGGGCATCGAAGCTGCCCCGCACCATCACCCGCCGCAGCGCGGCCAGCGCCAGGTCGGCCGTCACATCGTCAGCCAGCTTGAGCAGGCCGATCACCTTAACGTCGATCATCTCGCCGTTCTCAACGGCCCGGCCCAGGTCGCGCGAGTCGTACAGCAGCACGCCAAGCACAAACGCCTTGCGCGTGGTGATCTGCTCCACTGCCCGCTGATGCTGTGAGAGCAGCGCGCGGATCGCCGCGCGGATGAAGTCGGTACGGTTCTGGTAGAAGCCCTCCTCCACCAGCACATCGATCTGGCCCAGCTCTACCACATTCATGTTGATCGTGATCTTCTCGGTCTCAGGCATCGCGATCACCCCTGCCGGGTTCCGCCCGGCCTGCTGTACGCCATCCCTTTACCATCCCTGCGGATGGTAAGGGGAGTATACCACAGGCCGCACGGCTGTCAAGTGGAAATCCCCGCCACCCCCACCCGCCGCTGCGGAGCAGCCTCCAGTGGGGGCAGGCACAGGGCCTGCCCCCGCAGCGCTCCCCGCTTCTACGGGAGGGCAAATCCGAGGTCGCTTTCTGCCGCCAGGGATGGGTGGGGTTAGTGTGTGGGCCCTCAGCCGTCGATCAGGGGGCCGTAGTGGGCTACCGTCTGGTTATCCGGGGCAAACACGCACAGCGCATCCACCGGCTGCCCGGCCAGCACACGCGGCAGCCAGAAGCGGGCGTCGTCCCACATGCGGTCAAAGGGCAGCGCCGTCAGGGCGAACCAGGCCGGGGCCACCTCGCGACCCTCGACCGGATCGCCGTACCAGCGCGCCGCCGTGAAGATATGCATGGTATGATGCCACTCCGGCTTGCCGGGGAAGCGGAAGCGCACCCGGCCCGCCGCGCACAGGTCCGCGGGGGCCACGATCACACCGGTCTCCTCGGCCAGCTCGCGGCGGGCAGCGTCGGCAGGGTCCTCACCCGGCTCCACTTTGCCGCCGATGCCGGTGTATTTGCCCGCGCCGAAGCCGGTCTTTTTCAGCCCCAGCAGCAGGCTGTGAGGCGGGTCGCCGTGCAGCAGAAAGCACACGGTGGTGTCGAGCATGGGGACTCCTCCCTCGCGCTACCCAGTATAGCAGGGATGCGACCTCGCCGCTTGCAGCCCGTCCTGCCGATGCATTGCTGGTTTTCTGATATATACTGGATAACAGAACTGGCCCCGACGATTGGTGAGGAGGGGATCGCAGATGAGCGAGAAGAAAAAGAAAAAGACGGCCAAAGCCACCGGGACAAACAACCCCGGCAGAAAGGTGGCAAAGGCGGGCACGGATGGCAAGGGCGAGCCGCCGCCGGTCACCGCCAGGGAGGCACGCCAGGCCTGGATCGACAAGAAGAAGTACGAGAAGGAGCTGGAGCGCCTGCAGTATGAGCTGGTCAAAATGCAGTACTGGGTCAAAAACGAGGGGAAGCGCCTTGTGCTGATCTTCGAGGGCCGCGACGCCGCCGGCAAGGGCGGCGTGATCAAGCGCATCACCGAGCCGCTGAACCCGCGCGGTGTGCGCCTGGTCGCCCTCTCCGCCCCCTCCGATGTCGAGCGCACACAGTGGTATTTTCAGCGCTATGTGCCCCATCTACCGGCCAGTGGTGAGATCGTCATCTTCGACCGTAGCTGGTACAACCGCGCCGGGGTGGAGCGCGTGATGGGCTTCTGCACCGACGAGCAGTACTGGGAATTCCTGCGCTCCTGCCCGGAGTTCGAGCGGATGCTGGTGCGGTCCGGCATCATCCTGCTCAAGTACTGGCTCTCAGTCAGCGATGACGAGCAGGAGCACCGCTTCCAGGAGCGAGTCAAAGACCCCACCCGACGCTGGAAGCTCAGCCCGATCGATCTGGAGTCACGCCTGCGCTGGGTGGAGTACTCCAAAGCCAAGGATATCATGTTCGAGCACACCGACATCCCGGAGGCGCGCTGGTATCAGGTGCACGCCGACGATAAGCGCCGCGCCCGGTTGAACTGTATCAGCCATCTGCTGAGCATGATCTCCTACACAGATGCCATCCCCGACGCGCTCGAGCTGCCGCCACGCCCGCCCGATGACGTGCATTACAAGCGTCCGCCCATCGACGCGCACCTGTGGGTGCCCGATCGCTACGCAGACTGGACGCCGGAACAGGCGGGGGGATCATGAGCAGCGGCCCGTCGATCACCTGCCACCCCGTCACGCCCGATCGCTGGGCCGACCTGGAGACGCTGTTCGGGCCGCGCGGGGCGGTGGGCGGCTGCTGGTGCATGTTCTTCCGGCTGCCCAGCCGCGAGTTCGACGCGAACAAAGGGGAGGCCAACCGCCGGGCCATGCGGGGCATCGTCGAGCGCGGTGAGGTGCCGGGCATCCTGGCCTATGTGAACGGCCAGCCCGCCGGGTGGTGCTCCATCGCACCGCGCGAGGCTTTCCCCCGGCTGGAACGGTCACGCGTGGCAAAGCGCGTGGACGACCTGCCGGTGTGGTCGGTGGTGTGCTTCTTTGTGCAGCGCCTCTACCGACGGCAGGGTGTCGGGGCGGCGCTGCTGCGAGCGGCGGTCGAGTATGCGCGGTCACAGGGAGCGCGCCTCATCGAGGCGTATCCGGTGGATGCAGCGGGTGATACGCCCGATGTATACGCCTACTACGGCGTTGCCGAGGTCTTCCGCCGGGCGGGCTTCGTCGAGGTGGCGCGCCGCTCACCCACCCGCCCGGTCATGCGCCTGACGCTGACAGATTCGCCAGGGACGGGTGAGGGGACATGACCCCTGAGCGGGCCGCGTGTGGTTAGCTGCTCCCACCCCCGGGCCTCGCTGCGCTCGGCTCTTCCCCCTCTCCGCGCGTGGAGAGGGGGTCCGGACCGCAGGTCCGGCGGGGGATGAGGTCTCCGCCGGACGCAAACTGGCCTCAGAAAAACCCTTACCGGGTGCTTACGGGCTTTTACGTGTAAGGGTGCGCGGGAACGGGATCGTCTCGCGGATGTGGTGCGTGCCGCAAATCCACGTCACGGTGCGCTCCACGCCCAGCCCAAAGCCCGCGTGTGGCACTGACCCGAAGCGCCGCAGGTCGATATACCACTGATAATCGGCGGGGTTCACACCGAACTCGTCAATGCGGCGGCGCAGCAGGTCAGCATCCCAGATGCGTTCGCTGCCGCCGATGATCTCCCCGTACCCCTCCGGGGCCAGCAGGTCTACGCTGCGGCACACTTCGGGGCGGCCCTCAACCGGCGTCATGTAGAAGGCCTTGACCGCCGTGGGGTAGTGATAAACGAACACCGGGCGGTCGAACTGGCGCGTAAGCTCGGTCTCGTGTGGCGCGCCGAAGTCATCCCCCCATTCGATGGCAAGCTGCTCCTTCAGCTCCGGGTCGTCCGTGCTCTCGCGGATCGCGTGCAGGCGCTCGATGGCCTCATCGTAGCTGATGCGTGGGAAGGGCGGCGCTACTTTCTCCAGCATCGAGGTGTCACGCCCCAGCAGCGCCAGCTCTGGCCCACGCTCGCGCAGCACTGTTTGCACGATGTGGGTAACGAACTGCTCCTCGATCTCCATCAGCTCTTCCAACGAGCAAAAGGCGATCTCCGGCTCCACCATCCAGAACTCGGCCAGGTGGCGGCGCGTTTTCGACTTCTCCGCGCGGAAGGTCGGCCCGAAGCAGTACACCTTGCCAAAAGCCATGATGTTGGCCTCGTTGTAAAGCTGGCCGGTCTGGGCCAGGTAAGCCGGCTCGTCGAAGTAGTTCACCTCAAACAGGCTGGTGGTATTCTCGCCCGCCGTGGGGGTGATGATCGGTGTATCGAGATTGAGGTAACCGTGGGTGTCGAACCACTCGCGGATGGCGCGGATCACAGTAGCGCGGATGCGGAGCTGCGCCCACTGCAGCGACGAGCGGATCCACAGGTGGCGATGATCCAGCAGGAACTCAACGCCGTGCTCTTTGGGCGTGATGGGGTACTCCTCGGCGATCTGGTAGACCACCAGATCGCTGACGCTCACCTCGTAGCCGCCGGGCACGCCGGGGGCACGCGGGTCCTCCTTCACCATGCCGGTGACGCTGAACGAGGACTCCTGAGTCAGGCGGCGGGCGGCCTCGAAAACCTCCTCGCTGACACTGCCCTTGAACACGACACACTGGGTGATGCCGGTGCCATCGCGGAGCTGGAGGAACTGGAGCTTGCCCTTGTCGGTACGGTTGTAAAGCCAGCCACGCAGGGTGACTTCCTGCCCCACATACTGGCTGATACGCTCGATCTGAATGACCTGTGCCACGTCGAATGCCTCCGCTTCTGGGGTTGTGGGATTCTGGGCAGGATTGTAGCCGGGCGCGGGGGGGTGGTCAAGCGCCGCCGGAATTGGCCATTGACGCCTATTCTCATTATCTCTTATACTGAAAAACACATGGACGCATGGCCTGCCGTCTGCCGGGGACACCGACACATAAGGCGGCGGTGTCATCAATCCCTCGGCCCCCTGCGGTAAGTTGAGGGGACGCAGGGGCACGGGGGCAGTCTCGCCAACTGCCCCCGTCTCTCATCGCGCCACCGCCCCTGCCAAAATGAGAGTCACGATGCATACCCCCCGCACCCTGATCGCCGATTGCACCCTGCCGCCCGACCTCATCTGGAATCGCCACCTGCTGCCCGGCAGCCGCATCGAGGCACAGGAGGGCCGCTGGCGCTTTATCAATGAGCCGGCGGACGGGGCGCGCTACACCAACGCCCAGATCGACGATTACCAGGGCCTGCCCCGGCGGGCCTTCCGCTGGTGGCCCCCGCTGACGTTGACGGTGCGGGCGCGCTTCTCCCATACGGCAGGCCAACTGCGCGGCACGGCAGGCTTTGGCTTCTGGAACGATCCCTTCATGATGACCGGTGCGCGTCCCCCGGCGCTGCCGCGCGCCATCTGGTTTTTCTATGCGTCACCGCCCTCGGACATGAAGCTTGCGCTCAATACCCCCGGCTGCGGCTGGAAGGCGGCAACGGTCGATGCGAACCGCCTGCCCTTCTATCTGCTGGCTCCTACTGCGCCGCTGGCCATGCCGCTGATGGCCATCAGGCCGCTGTACCGGGCGCTGTGGCCCATCGGGCAGCGCGCAATCGGGGTGAGCGAGGCGCTGATCGAGGCTAATATGACCGCCTGGCACACCTACACACTTGAGTGGGGGACGCAGCAGGCCCGCTTCTGCATAGATGACACAGTGGTGCTCACCTGTGACACATCGCCGGGCGGCCCGTTAGGCTTTGTGATGTGGATCGACAATCAGGCGATGATCGTCACCCCGTGGGGGCGCTTTGGGTGGCGCACCCTGCCCATCCCCACCGCGCAGTGGATGGAGGTGGAGCAGCTTGTGATCGCCCCCGGCGGCTGACGAATCAAAAGGGCGGCTACCCACAGGCCGCCCCCTGATCTCCTGCCCCGGCCTCTCAGTTATTCAGCGTCCATTCCAGCGTGCGTGTCAGGTCAACAGCAGCGTTCTCCCAGAACGTCTGCCCGTCGCATGCCTCGGCGCGGATGTCATACAGGCCCGGCGGGATATTGTAAACCTCATAGCCATCCCCCGGCGCGACGGTATCACCTTCGGCGAGCTGGTTGTTCCCCCATCCTGCGCCCCCCACCGCCGCGATATACAGCGCGCACACCTCATAATTACTGCGGTTGGTCAGCTCGAGCGAGACGCTCTCGGCAGCGGGCGGCGGCACGGCAGGCTGCACGGTGCGCGGTGAGAGCGTCCAGGTCAGCGCACCCCCCTGCTCCAGCCGCACCCCGAAGCGTGTCGCCAGGTTGTTGCGCAGGCAATCCTGTGCCAGCAGATCGTACTCACCCGGCTCCACTGCGATCACACGCGTCTCATCGGGTGCGATCGGCTGGCCCGGCACAAGCCGCTGATGCGCGCCCTCCCATTCCGCGCTGGACGTAGGCGAGACGTACAGGTAGCAGATCGGCGCACCGCTGCGGTTCTCTACCTCCAGCACGGCCCCCGGCGCTGAGGTCGGGGCAGCGGCTGGCAGCGGCGTGGGCCCGGAGGTCTCCGACAGGGCTGTGCAGGCCAGCCCCGCCAGCACCAGCGCAGCAGCCGCCGCTGCGAGCGAGCGCCCCAGCCCCGTCACCATGCCTCAGTCCACCAGCGTCCACTCGAAGCCGCTGCGCATATCGGCGGAGGCGAACTCCCAGAACGTCACCTGATCGCACGTCTCGGCGCGCAGGTTGTAGATGCCGGGGTTGATGCCCAGTATATACGTCGCGCCGACCGGGATGGTGTCGCCCAGCAGCTCGTTCGGCCCGAAGTCCTCTGTACCGGGCGCAAACAGGTACAGGAAGCAGATCTCGTAGCTGGAGTCGTTGATCACTCTCAGCTTGATACTGCTGTTCTCGTTGCGGTCGATGCCTGCTGTAGCCTGCTCAGGCGGGGTGACCACCCACTGGTAAGGGTTGTTCAGGTTCACGTTATACTGATCAATGCCCAGATCATCACAGGTCTCGGCGCGTAGATCGTACAGGCCGGGGCGCACATCCAGCGTGTAGGTGGTCCCCCTGCCGATCACATCGTTGATCAGCTCGTCCGGCCCCCAGGTCTGTTCGGTGGTGGGCGAGATGTACAGATAGCACAGGTCCGTGCCACTGTCGTTGACGATGGTAAGCCGTATGCCGGTCCCGTCGGGAACCCGGTCAGTGGCGTCGATTATCTCCCAGGAGACCACCTGCCCCGGCCCCATCGTAAGGCCGAAGTCGGTGTTCATAAGCTGGCCACTGCAGTCATCGGCACGCAGATCATACTGGCCGGGCGGCACTTCGTACTCGAAGGTCGCCCCGGGGGCCAGCCGCCCGGAGGTGCCCAGCACCTGGTCAACGTCCTCCCAGTTCTCCTTAGTGGCCGGGGAGACGTACAGCCGGCATACCGGCTCCGCCGCCCGGTTGACAATCTGGAACAGCGCCAGGTTGGCCCCCGCGTCACGCGTTGGCATGGGCGGTTCCGGCGTTCGGGTTGGCTCTACCGGCTCCGGCGTCTCGGTGGGCAGGTCGACCACTTCGGCGGTGGGCGGCTCCTGCGTGCCAGTGCCGAACAGGTCGGCTGCCAGCCCGGTGAGCAGCAGGATGCCCGCGCACACTGCCGTCAGGGCCAGCACCCCGCCGCCGATCCCGGCCCACAGACCCCAGGGGCAGCCCGGCTTCGGCTCGGGGGCAGGGGTGGGCGGGGGAGTGACACTATAGGGCTGTGGAGCAACGGTGCTGGGCTGCGGGGCGGGCGTCCAGCCTGAGGAGATCGGCTCAGGCCGTGTCGCCTCGATGCCGGTGTCGCTCAGCCGGTGGGCGCCGCCGGGGTCATCCACAGGGGCGGTGTCCACCACATTGCGCTCAAAAGCGGCGCGCAGCGCTCTGGCCAGCTCCCCGGCGCTGGCATAGCGTTGATCGGGCCGTTTGGCCATCGCGCGGTGCACCACACTTGACACCGCCGGCGAGACATCGGGGCGTTTGTCACGCACGCTGGGGATGGGGTCCTGGGCATGGGCGATCATGACGCGCAGGGGTGTCTCGCCACGATAAGGCAGGCTGGCCGTCAGCATCTCGTAGATCGTCGTGCCCAGCGCATAGATATCCACCGAGGCGGTCACCTCGCCGCGGTCAGCCATCTCCGGCGCCATGTAGGCAGGTGTGCCGACGATACCGCTGCCGGTGAGCTGGACGGTGGACTCGCTGATCTTGGCGATGCCGAAGTCGGCCAGATAAGCATTGCCATGCTCATCGAGCAGCACGTTGCTCGGCTTGAAATCGCGGTGGATGACGCCCTGACGGTGCGCGTGATCCAGCCCCTCGGCGATCTGCTCAACAAGGCGCACCACCTCGCCCACCGGCATCGGCCCGCGGCGGATGCGCTCCTGCAGCGTGCCGCCCCCCATGTAGGCCATGACAATGAACGGGCGATCTTCGAACTGGCCGTAATCGAACACCGGCAGGATGCGCGGGTGCTGCAGCCGGGCGATCACCTGCACCTCACGCCTGAAGCGCTCCAGGAAGGCCGGCTGGTGCATGAACTGCGGGGGCAGCACCTTGACCGCCACCTTGCGCTCGATATTCTCCTGGCTGGCGACGTAGACGGTCGCCATGCCGCCCTGGCCGATCACTCTCTCAAGGGTATACTGACCCAGCTTACGCCCCACAAGCTCGGCCCCGGGCGGATGCAGGAACCCCAGGTCATCCGACATACTCTCACTCCTCCAGGCGGCTATGCAGCCCCGGCGGGGGCTGCCTCTGCGGGCCGCCGCTGCTTTCAGGTAGCCGTGATTGATACAGGATACCTCACCCCCGCCTCCACTCAAGGGGGATACGTCCCGATCTGGCGGGGGTGAGGTCGTCTTCTAGCTGAACCGGTCCGGGTGCCGGGTCATATACTCCCAGAGCCGCCAGGCCGATAGACCGATCGCGACCAGCCACAGCGGGACCGCCAGGCACGCGCCGAGGCCGAGCGTGATGATCGAGAACACCACGCCCACCCCCAGGCCCAGCAGCCCCGCCGCCATGATGAGTAGCCCGCGCCGGGCCTCCCCGGCAGCGATCCAGCCGATGCCCAGGAACCCGGCCAGGCCGGGCAGCACCTCCAGCAGCAGCATCAGCATGCGATCCTTCGCCCCCGCGGGCGGGGGAGGCGCGGCGTCCGGCTCGGTGGGCGCGCTGAAGCGGTCGCCCTCGTCGTCGGTAAGGAGGCGCGGCGCACCGCCCTCGGTGGGGGCCAGGTGCACGGTCAGCAGCACCCCCCCGATCTGCACGATGTCGCCATCCTGGAGCCGATAGGCCCCGCTCAGGCGCTCCCCGTTGACATAGGTGCCGTTCATACTGCCGGCATCGGTCAGGATGTAGTCGGCCCCACGCGCCACGATCACAGCATGGCGGCTTGAGACGCGTTTATCGTCAAAGACGATCGCGTTGTCCTCCCGGCGACCGATCGTGGTCTCGGCCCGTGTGATCAGGTACTCCGGGCCGTCAGCGGCAGCGAGTTTCAACATCAGGGCTGCCCCCGGGTGCGCGTCAGTCGGTGATCGACCATTCCACCGTGCCACTGAGGGACACGTCGTAGCGTTCCACGACCTCGCCGCCGCACATCTCCGCGCGCAGGTCGTAGCTGCCGGCGCCGACGGAGAACGACTGCTGACTCCCGGCGTCCAGCACGCTGCTGCCCAGGTAGTCATCCCCCCAGGTGTCTGAGGTGGTGGGCGAGATGTACAGGAAGCAGATTGCGTCGCTGCTCTGGTTGATCACGGTCAGCGTGGCCTGGTTCCCGAACAGGCCGCCGGGCGCAACCCCGCCGCCCAGCGCGGGCACCAGGAAGATCACCGCGCCGATGATGACGCCCAGGCAGATCAGCGCCAGGCAGCCAATACCGCCGATCAGCAGCCAGTTGGGGCCCTTCTTCTGCGCAGGTGGTGCAGCATAGGGCGGCGGCGAGCCGAAGCTGGCGGGCGGGGGCGTGGCCCCTGACGACGGCGTCGACTTGAAGCCCGAGTCGAACTCGGAACCCGACGGGGCCGCCTTGAAGCCCGCATCGAACTCAGAGGCGGCGGGGGCCGCCGGAGCAGGTGGAGCCGCCGGGGCCGCCATGCGCGGCGCGTCGAACTCGTCGAAGTCGGCCTGTGTCCTGACGAGATCCTCGGCGACGCCGCTGAAGCGCAGCGTGAAGCCGCCGATCTCGATCGAGTCCCCCTCGCGGAGGGTGTGCGGCGCGCTGATCAACTGGCCGTTGACTTTGGTGCCGTTGGTGCTGCCCAGGTCGGTCAGCACATAGGCGTCACCCTCGCGGCGGATGACGGCATGCTCACCTGAGACGCGGGTCTCGGCGAGCACGATGTCGTTGGACGAACGCCGGCCGATGTAGGTCTCCGCCTTATCGAGCGTATATTCTTTCCCATCAGAGGCAATCAACTTCATCAGTGTATCTCCCTGTGATCATCATGAGTCCACAGCGTGCAGGGTCAAACACGGGGGCATGCGCGTGCCTGCCACCTACCTGCTATTATTGACGAATCCCCGTAGAAGTCAAACCGTGAGCGCAGCGAGGAGGTGGCAGCCCCCTACCTTACCAGCAGCGCCCGCAGCCCACCCCACAGCGCCAGCGCCCCGGCCCCGCCGATCACCAGCCCGGAGAGGCGATTCACCCCCAGCAGCACGGCAGCCCCTATCCGGCGGCGCAGCATCCCTACGCCCCCTGAGAGCAGGAGCCACCATAGCAGCGACCCGTTGAACACCCCGGCCACCACCAGCAGGCTGCCCCGCAGGTCCCCTGCCCCGGCGCCAACGCCCAGCCCGGCCAGCACCCCAATGAACGACAGGATGGTGAGGGGGTTCGAAAGCGTGAGCAGCAGGGTGGAGAGATACGCCCCGATCAGCCGGGGCCGGGCGGGGTTGTGCCCTGTCTCGTCCCTATCGAGGGGAGCTGCAGGGGCGCGGAAGGTCGTCACCCCCAGGTAGATCAGGAATATGCCGCCCAGCACCTGCAGCCACACTCGCTGATCGACCAGCAGGGCCGACAGTGATGTGAGGCCAAACGCAGCGATGCCGCCGTAGATCGCATCTGCCGTGGCTGCTCCCAGCCCTGTGAGCAGGCCATGCAGCCGCCCAAAGGCCAGCGTGCGGCGGATGCACAGCACGCCGATCGGCCCGACCGGCGCGGCAATTGAGAAACCGATGATCAGCCCTTTAATCAGCAAACTGAAAGGGGTCCATGAGCGCCTCCGGGCACAGGATGGTGCGGATCATAACACATCTGCCCACGCCACGCCCGGGCAGCCCTCCCCGCCGATCTCCGCCGCCGCACAGCGTTGAACCCCCACCGGGCAGTGCCTATAATCTGAGGTAACTTGATCCACCTGCCACAACCGATCTGAGGGAGCCATGAACGTCATCCTGTTTCTACATTCCTGGGTTCGCTGGCTGGTCCTGCTCGTCGGCCTGGCCGCGCTGATCAAGCTGGTGATCGTGCTGGCCCGCCGTGGCACGTTCGACAGCATGGCCCGCGGCCTCACCTCGGCCTTCGCCGGGCTGCTGGACCTCAATGTGCTGCTGGGCCTGATCCTGCTCGTCTGGAAGGGACTGGCCGAGGGGAGCCTGTTCGACTTCTCCAACGCATTGGCCCGTTCGCGCTGGGAGCACCTGTTCGTGATGATCTTCGCGCTGGCTGCTGCCCACCTGCCCGCCCGCTGGAAGAGTCAGGACGACGCCCCACGGACGCGCAAGACGCTGCTGGCCGTGGTGGCGGCGCTGCTGCTGGTGGTGATGGGGGTATTCACCCTGGTGGGGAACCGCTGGGGATTCCGCGGGCTGTGATGTCCCGTGAGTAACCTCACCCCCGTCGGGCCCGCGGGCCACCACCCCTTACACAGAGGGGAAACGCGGGCGCAGCGAGGCCGGGGGGTGAGGTCTACCGCAAAAACGCCTGATACGCCCTCACAGCGTCACGCCGAACAGATCAGCGAACCCCAGCAGCACAAATACCGCTGCGATGCCGGTGAACACCCATGCCAGGATATTGCGCCACGTGCGTGCATAGTGCAGACGCCCATCCTCACCCGGCTCAGCCTGGAACAACACCAGCGCGGCCCCCAGCGAGGTCCACACCCCCGCATCCAGATAGTCGGCGATCACCAGGTTGTAAATACCCAGGCCGATCAGCACCACCCCGGCGATGATCTGAAATCGGCCGCTGCTCAGGTTTTTCATAGCGGTCCTTTCGGCGCGCCATGCGCGCAAATGGTTTGCGCCGGGGATTGTGCCACATTTCGCGCGTGCGTCAAAGGGCGAGATGCCCCGCGGGGCTGCGCCCCGCCGCTCCGTCGATCAAAACGGGGAGGGTATGTATGCCCTCCCCGCCGCGCCTATCTGAGCGGACTCCCCCTCAGTTCTCAATGCGGATGCTGCCCGATCCCACATCGCGCAGCGTGATGATGATCTGGTCGGCGGCGTCCTCAAAGCCCGGTGTCTGCCAGACCCCCTCGTCATCGTCCCCACGCTCCACCTGATCGAAGCTGGGCGGCACGCTCACGCTGCCGGAGCCGCTGTCGCGCACGATGACCTGCACGGCGGCGTCATCCGGCACGCGGATCGTGATGCCCCCTGACTCCCCATTGACCTCGATCTCCAGGTCATTGGTGCTGGCCACGTCGAACATCAGCATCCCGGCCCCGCCTTCTATCCTGATGAAGCCGATCGCACCGGCGGGCACGTTCACATCAACCACCCCTGATTCGACATCGAGGGCCATGTTATAGCGCCCGGCAGGCAGGCTGACCTCAGCGCGGCCCGCGCCACCCTCCATCGTGAAGTCGGTCAGGGTCAGGCCCGCCAGATTCAGGATAGCCTGCCCTGAGCCGACATCAACCGACAGGGCCGTCTCCACGTCGGGGTGGATGCCGATATCCCAGGTCAGGTCCTCGGTGGTGCTGAGGTTCACGCCCACCGCGCCTTCCTGCGTGCCCAGGATGATCTCGCGGTCCATCCTGCCGCCTGTATCCACGAACGCCATGGGCAGGATGTGCTTCACGTCCGCCTCAAACAGCAGGTCGGAGCCTGCATCCAGCGCCTCGACGGTTGTCGTGCCACTGCTCAGATCGAGTGTGATCTCGGCGGCCTCGGTGTTGTTGAGATCGGCGGTAAAGCGTGACTCCTGCACCTCGCCGCTGGTGATGGCGGGCAGCTCGATGCGGAAGTCACCCACCTCAAAGATGGCACTGTCCCCCTCCATCGGTGGGGCAAACAGCAGCATGTAGAACAGCGCGCCCACCAGCAGCAGCCCCAGCAGCGCGCCCAGCAGTGGCGCGGAGCGGCTGAACAGCACGTCCACGCCGGCCAGGATCAGCAGCAGCGGCCAGTAGCGGGCCAGCGCCCCCCAGTTGATCGTCTCCACAATGCCCAGGTTGAACAGCAGGGCCATCACCCCCGCGCCGATCAGCACGATCGGCCAGAATAGCGAGACGTATCCTCGCTCGCGGCGGGGCCGGGCCGGGCGATAGTCGCGCGGCGGCTCCGGTGTTGGGATATGCTCCTCAGCCGGGAGCGGTTCCTGTGTGCTCATGAGTCTCTCTCTCCTATCAACCTATCACGCTCAAACGGGCCGGGCAGACCATCACCACCCGGCCCGGGTTATCCGGTTGTCTAGCGATAGCGCACGATCACATCGCCCACACTGATCGAGCGCACACGGATCACGATCTGGCGGTCTGCCCGCGCGAAGCCGTCGGTCTCCCAGGTGCCCTTATCGCCGTCGCCGTGCGCCGTCTGGATCAGATCGGGGGGAAGCTGCACATCGCCCACGCCGTCGCTCTCAATGATGACGCGGATCGCGCTGCCGCGCGGGGCCTCCACGATCAGGTCCCCGGTGCTGCCGCTGAACTCCAGGTCCAGCGCTGCGCCCTCGGCCAGCGTCAGGCGATTCTCGCCCACGCTGCCCGTCAGGTCGATCGTCGACTCACTGTCCTCGCCCAGGGCCATCACCAGGCTGCCGGTGCTGCTGGTGATGTCCACGTCAAGCACCGTGCTGCGCCCGGTGTCGATCTCCGTACGGCCCACGCTCAGCGTCACCTCACCGCGCACGTCGGCCCCATCTGCGATGTCGATCAGCGTCTCACCTGTGCTGGTCGTCACGTCCAGGTCGAACGCGGTGCCGGGCAGGCTGATCTCGGTCGAGCCCACACTTCCGGTGAAATCCAGCCGGTCGAGGTTCATCTGGCTCAGGTCCATCTCCGTGCTGCCGACGCTGGCCATCACGGTCAGGTCGAGCGCCACGTCGGGGTTGATCGCCACGTCCCACTCCAGGTCATTCAGGAAGCCCGGCTCGAAGTTGTAGCTCTGCGGCCCGGGGCGGCTGCCCAGGAAGATCTCGCGGGTGCGTCCGCCGCTGACGGTGTACTCCACCGGGAAGACATGCGTCACCTCGGCCTCAAATAGCATGGCGGAGTCATCCAGCGCGCGGATCGTCGTGGGGCCGGGCCGCAGCTCCAGCGTGATCTCGGCGGCCTCGGCGCCATCCAGCGGCTCGCTGAACCGGCTGGTCTGCGGCTCCAGCGGCTGCGGAATGCCCAGCAGGCTCTCGCTCCTCTCCGGCGCTATCAGCAGCAGCCCGATCGTCCCGCCGACGACCGCCAGGCCCAGCAGCGCGCCCAGCGCCGGGAAGCGGCGGCTGAACAGGATGTCGATGCCGGCCACGATCAGCAGCAGCGGCCACAGCCGCCACAGCGAGGCCGGGTTGATCTGCAGCAGGTTCAGGTTGGCCAGCAGGATCACCACCCCTGCGCCAATCAGCATGATCGGCCAGAACAGCGAGCGGTAGCCGTGATGCTCACGGACACGCTCGTGGACGCGTGCCGGGGTCGGGCTGGTTGGTGGAACGGCCTTCGGGCGCTCGCTCTCGGGCAGCTCCTCAACAGGTATCTGATCTCTCGGTTCCATCTCAGGTGTTCCCTCCATGATGTCACATCCACCGATCTATACGCGCGGCGGCGTATAAAGTCGCAGCACCCCTCGGATTGCCCCCGGCCACCCCGCCTGCCGGGGGTGAAGGCCGCCCTGATTTCCCTCCACATCACGCTGTTGTATAATGTGCCTGCCCTGTCATTTGATCCCCCTAAAGGTTGTTATGAACCCTGAGCGAGTCACATGCCGCCAATTGACCTCACCCCTGCCGGACCTGTGGCCCGGCACCCCCTCTCCACGCGTGGAGAGGGGGAAGCGCCGAGCGCAGCAAGGCGTGGGGGTGAGGTCTCTTCAGGCATGGATTGGCCCGGATGAAGTTCATAATACGCTCTAAACCCCTGGAGCAGTCCGTCGATGACCGAGACACACCCTGTGACCCTGTTCGTTGGGCGTGAGGCCGAGCTTAAGACCCTGTATGCCCTTCTCGATGCCGCCATCACCCGGCGCCAGGCGCAGTTCATGCTGGTGCAGGGGGATTACGGCGTGGGCAAAACCGCACTGGTGGAGCACTTCCTGGCGGAGGCGCAGCGGCAGCATGCCGGGCTGCTGGTCAGCGTGGGACGCTGTGCCATGGAGACCGAGTCAGACGGGCTGATCCCTTTCAGCCAGTTGTTCGCCGGTCTCACCGAGCAGGGCCTCCGCTGGCACATGGACGTTGGAAAGCTGATCGACTTCGCCATGGAGGTTGCCCCGGCCTGGCTCGACATTGTGACGGCGGGTGTCGCCGGGGCGTTGGTCACCACGCTCAAGGAGGCGCGTAAGCTGGCGAAGCCCTTGCAGAGCGCGGTAACCCCGGAGATGGTCTTTGCCCAGTTCACCGCTGCGCTCAAGAAGCTGGCGGCAAAGCAGCCGCTGGCCCTGTTTATCGACGACCTCCAGTGGGCCGATGAATCTTCGCTCAAGCTGTTCTACCATCTGGCCAGCCATCTGAGAGATCAGCCGATCCTGTTGATTGGCTCGTTCAGGCCGGTTGAGGCCATGGAGACCGGCACCTACGCCCGTGAGTTCCGCGAGATCCGGGCCAACATGCGGCGGCTGGGCGCGGAGGAGATCGTGATCGAGCACGGCATCGATGTGGCACGGTACATCGCGCGGCGCTACCCGTGTAACACCTTCCCGCCCGATCTCGCCGCCGACCTTCAGGAGCGCACCGAGGGCTATGCGCTGCTGGTATCGCAGGCGTTCTCATACTGGGAGGAGAGGGGCGTGGTCAGGGCTGAGCCGGGGGCTGATGGTGGCGTGCCGTGCTGGGCGCTGACGGGCGAGATCGATCTCTCCACGGTGATCCGTTCCCGGCTGGGCGATCTGCTCAGCGAGCGCATCCGGCTCATGGAGAAGCAGCTTCAGGACATCCTGATCCGCGCCTCCGTGGAGGGGGAGGATTTCACCGCGCAGACCATCATCGCGCTGCTGCAGCTCGACGAGCTGGACGCCTGCGATCAGTTTGACGAGCTGGTGCGTCATTACCATCTGGTCGCCGAGCAGGGATCGGAGCGCGTTGGCGCGCAGGAGCTGGACTTCTACCGCTTCGTCCACCGCTTCATCCAGCAGCATATCTACAGCGAGTTCGTGCACGGCCCGCGCCGCAGGATACTGCATCGTCAGGTGGGCGAGATGCTGGAGCAGCTTTACGAGGACAGGGAGCCGATCGCCGCCCGGCTTGCCCGCCACTTTGAGGAGGGCGCTGACCGGCTCAAGGCTGCGCACTATGCCCTGCTGGCGGCCCGCCACGAGCGGAGCCGCTATGCGCTGGTTGAGGCCGCCAGATGGTGCGCCAGAGGGCTGGAGCTGGCCGCCAATCTGCCACCCGATCAGACGGCGGGGCTGCGCTTTGATCTGTTGGAGCAGCAGGCACGGGTGCAGTATCTCATCGGTGATTTTGACGCCGCCGCCCCGGCCTGCGACGAGGCGATCGCGCTGGCCGAGACGCTCCCTGTCGCACCGGAGCGGCTCGCCAGCCTGCTCAACTATCAATCCGCCACTGCCGACGAGCAGGGGGCCTATCAGCAGGCGCTTGAGGCGGCGCTTCGCGGCAAACAACTGCTGGAACAGAACGGCCTCACCGCCACCCCCCTCTATGGTGAGCTGCGCTGCATGGAGGGCTTTATCGTGGGCCGCATGGGGGAGCCGGGTCGCGGCCTGGAGATCCAGGAGAAGGCGCTGGCAGAGATGGACACACTGCCGCAAACCGCCGAGACTTTCCTCTCGCTGGCGGCCTGCTACAACGGCGTCGCGGTCACGCTCGACTGGCTGAACCGCCCGGAGGAGGCGCTCAGGGCCTACCGGCAGTGCATCGACTACGCGGAGCGTGTTGGCGACAAAGTGATGAGCCTGACGGCCATGCTCAACATGACCGACTCTTTTCTGCTGCTGGGGCGCTTCGATGAGGGTGTGGTGCTGCTGGATGAGGCGATCGCCCTCGCGCGCCGTATTGGCGACATGGGTAACGAAGCCTACGCCTACGGCATCAAGGGCGCTTACCAGACCGGGCAGGGGCGGCCCGCCGAGGCCGTCACCACACTGCAAACGGCGGTACACATGCTGGTTGAGACCGGCGGGGAGTTCTATCTGCCCTACGCCCATGCCGATCTGGCCGAGGCCTATCTGGCCGCCGGAGATCGGGACGCGGCCCGCCAGAGCGCCGCGCAGGGCATGGATCAAGTTGGCGAGGATCCCCGCGCCGCTGCCTACTGCCACATGGTGCTCGGTAAGGTCGCTGCCGCCTTCGAGGAATGGGCGGAGGCGGCGGGCCATTTCGAGACCGCCATCACGATGCGCGAGGAGGGTGAGGACCCGGGGGCCGCTGCCCGTGTGAAGCGCGCCTATGCCGAGATGAGCATCCACCAGGGTGAGACCGGGCGCGCCGTCAGGCTGCTGGAGGAGGCGCTGGCCATCTTCACAGAATACGGGCTGGCCTACGATATCCGGCTCACGCAGGAGCTGCTCGACCGCGCCCGCCACGCCGACGAGTAGCCCCACCCCTGGAAGCTGATTGTCAGAGCGAGGCGGCACGGTTGCAACGTTTCCTCGCCAGGTGCGTACTGATCAATGTAAACAAGACAACCGGGGAGCTTTGCGAGGTAGCAAGGAGCATCGAATGGAGCATCACAACGGACGAGGGCGGGCCAGCAACCTGATCGGATTTGCCCTGCTGGGCGTGGGGCTGGTCTTCCTCATCGGGCAGCTGCTCAGCATCAACCTGATATACTATCTGTGGCCGTTCTTCGTGATCGTGCCGGGCCTGCTGTTCTTCATGGGGATGGTGCTGGGCGGTAAGCGCCTTGGTGCGCTGGCCATCCCCGGCAGCATCATCACGATGGTGGGCCTGATCCTGCTTTACCAGAACACATTCAAGCACTTCGAGAGCTGGGCGTATGCCTGGGCGCTGATCTTCCCCACTGCGGTCGGCATCGGGCTGGCAGTCAACGGCGCCTGGAGCGGCATCCCGGCGCTGGTGGAGCGCGGCTCGCGCTGGGTCAGCGCAGGGCTGGTCATCTTCCTTGTCACCGGCTTCTTCTTCGAGCTGGTGCTGAACATCAGCAACAGCGTCATCGGCAACCTGGTGTGGCCCGGCCTGCTGATCGCATTTGGCGCTTATCTGGCACTCCGTGGTGGCCGGCGCAGGGAGACCCCGCAGGCCGAGCAGCCGCCGCAGCCACCCTCTGGTCACGAACCGGAGTTTGAGGCGCTGGACCTGACTCACCTCCACCGGAGGTAAATGCGCCGCCCCAGCACAGACAGCAGGCAGGCCCTCTCAAGTGGAGGGCCTGTGCTTTTCACGGCGCTGCCTGTCTTGTTGTTTTGGCGCGGGGCGCGGTGCCAGGATCAGCCCCCTCGCCCCCGATCAATCGTCATCATCATCGCTGTCGTTATCATCCCCTCCGCCGCTGTCATTGTCGTCTCCATCGCCGCCGCTGTCATTGTCGTTTGCATTGTCGTTCGCATTATCGTTTGCATTATCGTTTGCATTATCGTTTGCATTATCATCCGCGTTGTCCCCGGGCTCCGCGCTGCCGCCCCCTGTGTTCTCGTTGCCGCCGGGGGTGCCGCCGCTGGTGTTCTCATTGATCACGCCGGGGATCGGCGTCACCGGCGGCGTGGGGGTGCTGGCGTTGCTGTTGAGCTGCGATCGATCGTCAACACCCTCTTCGCCTGAGCGATCCTTCGGGCCTGCGCTGCCCCCATCCTGCGGCAGGGCTTCGTTGGTATTATCCTCCAGCAGGCCTGGCATGCTCTGCCTGATGCGCGCCAGCAGATCAGCGCGGGCCTCCAGCAGCCCGGCCAGCCGGACGGTCAGCTCATCGGCGGCCCGCGGCGCAGCCCCCGGGATCGCTGCCTCCAGCGCGGTAATCGCGGTGTCCAGGTCCTGCAGCGCGGTGAGCATCTGCCCCTGCTGGCCGCGTGCCAGCAGGTCTTCCGCCTCAGCCAGACGCTCATCGGCCAGCCGCAGCCGCAGCCGCGCCTCGGAGGTGCCGCCGTGCAGCGCCAGGCTGACGCCCTCCAGCGTGCGGTCCATACTGTACAGGGTGTCGCCGGGGCTGGCCGCATCGCTGGCCACAATCAGGCCCCCGCCCAGCAGAGCCAGCGCCGCCACCAGCGCCAGCAGCATCCCTGCGAAGCCGGGGGCCAGCCAGCGGCGCGGGGGTGGGGCTGTTATCTCGATGCGCTGCCCCGCCCCCTGCATCCGTGCCTGCCGTACCTGCGCCATATAAACAGTATGCCCTGCCTCACGCCGCTCGGCAGGCGGCATGGGCACCTCGCGCAGTGTCTCGAGCGCCGCGTCAAGCATGGGGTCTCCTGTGCGATTCGGTCCCTGGCTCACAATATTTCCTCCGTCACCGCGCCGGAGCGCAGCAGGTGGCGGCGCATCGCCGCAAGCCCGCGCTGCTGGAGCGCCTTCACCGCTGTCAGCGGCAGATTGGTAATCTCGGCCACCTCCGCATTGCTCAACCCTTCCAGATAATGCAGGATGATCACGTCGCGCTGCTTATCCGTCAACGCCTTGAGCGCCTCCGCCGACTGCTGGCGCAGGATCGCCTGCTCGGCCTGCACGGCCACATCCGCGCCGTTCGCCGCGATCCGCTCGTCGAGCGGCTGCTGACGGCGGAACACCCCGCGCCGCGATTCGTCGATGATCAGGTTGCGAGCCACACGGTACAGCCACGCCCTGAGATGCTCACGTGGTCCCTTCCCCCGACGGAGCTGCTCTACCAGGCGGCTGAAAGTCTCCGCCGTCAGGTCCTCAGCGGCCTGCATGTGGCCAGTGTGATGGTAAATGTAGCGATAGAGCGCATCGTAGTACGTATGGTAGATGGTGCTCATCGCGGCCTCGTCTAACCTGCGGGCGTCTTGCAGCAGGCTTTGCTCATCCACGGGCTTGGTCCCCCCGACTGGCAGTCTGGTCAATCATAAGACGAATCAGATATAAAAAAGATACGGGTTGTCAGAGTTGTTGATTGCGAGTCGGGTCGGGGAGACAGGATGCAGGCGCTCACTCCTGCGACGAGTCGATCTGTGTGGGGCCGCTGACTGGCACATAGAACCAGAACAGGGAGCCTGTGCCCGGCTTGCTCTTGCACCCAATACGGCCTTCGTGCATCTCCACCAGCCGCCGCGCGATCGACAGCCCCACGCCGGAGCTTTTCTCACCGCCGGTGGGCTGGTTACTCAGCCGCGCGAATTCACGGAACAGATACGGCATCTCCTCCGCCGGGATGCCTGGCCCGTTGTCGGCCACCTCCAGGTATGCCCGCCCATCCTCCAGCCGGGTGCGCACCACCACGCGCGAGCCGGGCGGGCTGAATTTAATTGCGTTGCTCACCAGGTTAGCGGTGACCTGTGACAGGCGCCCCGCATCGCCAATCACGGGCGGCATCGCTTCATCGATCTGGATGCGCAGCTTGACCTGCTTGCCGATGGCATACTGGCTGAACTGCCGGATGACTGTGCGGGCCATCTCGTTGAAGTCCAGCTCGGCCAGGCTCAGGCGCACCTGCCCGGCCTGGATCGCTCCCAGGTCGAGGAAGTCGCTGATGATCGACTGCATCATGCCGGAGGAGTCATGCATGGTTTGCAGCACGGCGGCGATATCCGGGCTGTCCGTGTCGAGGAAGCGCTCCAGCATCTGGATGCCGAAGAAGATGTTGTTGAGGGGGTTGCGCAGGTCGTGCGCGGCGATCTGCAGGAACTTGTCCTTCATCAGGCTGAGCTGGCGCAGGCGGATGATGTCCTCGCGCCGCTGGTCCTCAAGCTGCTTGATGCGGAGCTGGGTACGCACGCGGGCGGCCAGCACCTCGAACTGCGGCGGCTTGGTGATGTAGTCGTTGGCGCCCAGCTCCAACCCGCGCACCACGTCCTGGGTGCCGCCCAGCGCCGTCACCATGATCACCGGTAGCACCGAGGCCGGGTAGGTCTTGCGCAGCTCGCGCAGTGTCTCCAGCCCATCCATCTCCGGCATCATGATGTCCAGCAGGATCAGGTCTGGCCGCCGCTCGTCGACCTTCCTCAGGCAGTCACGCCCGTTGATAGCCTCGTCAGACTCAAACCCCTCCAGCGCCAGCAAGCGCACCAGCACAGTACGCGCCTCCTCCGAGTCGTCAACGATCAGGATTCTGGCACCGAAGGTTTCATGGTTGTGTGGTTCACCCATCCCGGCTGCCCCTTGCCAGCGTTCAGATATCCCGCCCAGCGTATGACTATAACAGGTAGATACGGTTCGGTAAATAGGATGATGCCTGTAATCCTTACCTAGATATGAGCACCAGCACATAGTGTATGCAAACTGCCCCTGCCTGGCTAAAAACGCCCCGGTGCGGCTGAATAAAAATGATCTGCGCGGAACAGTGGCATGATAGGCCTTCTGGCATTGATGCAGTTCCGGTGAGCCGGTTTGCCACAACACCGGTTTGCGGGTATAGTCTGTTTAGATGGCGATGGAGTCCGCCATGAACGCCTGAAAAGGCTGATGACTCCTGCCGTGGCAAGCCGCGGTGGGAGAGTCGGGCAGCCCCAGCAAACCCACCGCGTGGTGGGTTTTTGATTTGCGGGCAGCCCGCCGTTCGAGCGGCCCCGCGGGGATGGCATCATGATCGACTCCGCCCAGAGCAGCTCGCTCATCAGTGCCTTCAAGGATGGCCTCCGGACAGCCCACGGTGACCGCCTGGTTGACATCCTGGGGCTTATCGCCTACAACATCGAGAGCCTGAAGCGCCACCCTGTGATGCTGATCCGGGCAGCGCAGGAGCTGCTGCCGCCCCTGATCGATCTTGCGACCGATGATCACACCAACGTGATGCTGCGCGGGACCGTCGCCCGGCTGCTGGCGCTGATCGGCCCTGCCCTTGAGCGTGCCCTCCACGACAGGGTAGCCGCCGCCTGCCTCAGCCCGGATGCAGTAGAGAGCCTGCGCGCGCTGGTTCTGGACGGGATCGGGTGCTGCCTGAGGAAGCCCACCGCTGTGGCCGGGCGCACAGCAATTGCACGTGTGCTGGGGGATCTCAGGCCCGCGGATCAGGCGCGCGCGTTGGTCGAGCCACTTCTGGATGACCCCGTTGCAGGGGTGGCATGCCTCGCCCGGCACAGCCTGGCGGCCCTCGATCTGGCCCGGGCTGGCAGTGCGGCGTTGGCCCCTTCAAACGGCATAACGCCGGTCTCCTCCCACCGGTTATGTGAGTGAAAGGCAGAGATATGACTACCCTTATCCTCGTCCGGCACGGGCAGACTTCATGGAACCGGGTTGAGCGGTTCCGGGGCCGGGCAGACGTGCCGCTCGACGAGACCGGCCTCGCCCAGGCCCGGGCAACCGGGAAGCGTGTAGCTGCCGCCTGGCAGCCCATCGCTGTCTATTCCAGCCCGCTGTCACGGGCGCTCAGCACAGCGGAGGCCATCGCCGCCCACTTCAGCCTGCCGGTGATCCCCCATCCCGATCTGGCAGATATCGACTACGGGCAGTGGCAAGGGCTGACCCCGGACGAGGCGCGCGCCCGCTGGCCAGATGCCCTCACCACCTGGTACGAGGCTCCGCATCAGGCCCGCATCCCCGGCGGGGAGACGCTTGACAACCTGCGCGCCCGCGCGATGGCCTGTGTGCGCGATCTGAGCGCCCGCCATGCCGGGGAGACTATCGTGCTGGTCGGTCACACTGTGATCAACCGCATCATCCTGCTGGGTGTGCTGGGGCTTGGCAACGAGCGTTTCTGGCGCATCCGGCAGGACACCTGCGCCATCAACGTGGTTGAGGTTGAGGGCGACACCTTCACCCTGGTATCGCTCAACGATACCTGCCATCTGCGCCATCTTGAGGTGTGAGCGATGGCACCCGGAATCACACACCTGCTGACCCGCGCCTTCGATCGAATCGGCCTGGCGCTCAGGGGCAGGCCACACACCCTGTCGCTCCCCCTCAGCTACTACCGCCTGCTCACCGCGTTCGAGAAGCCGGGCTGCCCTGTATGCACTGTGTTGCTTCAGGACGCAGACCGCTATCTCGCCAATGTGCTGTACGAGCTGGCCCTTGACCCCGGCATCCGCCGGGCGTTCAGGGCGCGGCGCGGCCTGTGCAGCGAGCACAGCTGGCAGGCGCTGCAGCACCGGGGGATGTCGCTTGGCATCGCCCTGCTGCACCAGACAGCGCTCAATGAGATGCTGCGTATCATGGCAGAGACCCCCGCCACCGTCAGCGCCGGGGACAGGCCCGGCCTCTTCCAACGGCTGTTTAAAGGGGGTAGCCCCTCTACCCTTGTCGATCGCCTGGAGGCGGCTGATCCCTGCGTCATCTGCCGCATGGTCTCTGAGGCAGAGCAGCGCTATCTCCAGGTGCTGGGGCATTATGTGGCCGAGCGGCGTCTGGCTGAGGCATACCGGGCATCCGATGGCCTGTGCCTCCCCCACTTCCGGCTGGCCTTGCGGGCCGCGGACTCCGCGCCCGCCCGTGAGCATCTGGCCGCCCTGCAGCAGGAAGCCTGGGCGCGGTTGAAGGCCGATCTCGACGGTCTGATCGACAAGAGCAACTATCAGGACCGCCACACCCTTACCGCGAGCGAAGCCAACAGCTGGGCTCGCGTAGCTCGTATGGCGGGGGAGCGGGGCGTATTTGGCCCGGACCCCCGATAGACACAGGGACAGGATAGAGTGACGCATGAAACACAAACCAGGGCCTGACCTGCCGATGAACGATGATGAGGTCGTTCCCTACACACGCGATTTCGAGCACACGTTTTTCGAAGGAGCCGGGCAGATCACTGTAGAGGTGACCATGATGCAGGATACCTGGGAGGATATCCAGGCCCTGCTGGAGCGCAACGGCTGGGCACAGAACGAGGGCCTGCTGATGCTGCTGGGCACCGGCCTGGCCTACCTGCGCGCAGAGCAGGCGCTGACGATCACCGGGGGGGCGGCGGGCCTGCGTGAGGCCGAGATCCGCAAACTGCTGGACCGCCTGCTTGAGATCGAGGCGCGCTTCGCCGCCATGAAGAACTTTACCTTCTGGATGATGCGCGACCACCAGGCGATGGAGCTGAAGTACGTGGCCATCGAGCGGCTGGGGGTAGGTCACCAGCGTCTCGCCGAGCGCCTCCGGGCTGAGAATCAGGCGCTCAAGGCTGAGGTAGAGCGGTTATCCCGCGAGGTGGAGGCTCTGCGCCCTGTCGCCCCCCGCCCGGCCCCGCAGAAGCGGAGCCGCTGGCAGCGCATCCTGGCCATCCTGCGTGAGCCATCCGTTTCTGCTGACTGAAGGGGACGACGATATGCCGGACGATATTCTCAACCAGTATCAGCGCGACTCGGTGGCGAACACCCTCAGGACGCTTGAATTGGGGCTGCGCCGGGCGGTGGACGATCTGGCCACCCACGACCGCGGCATCCTGTATCGGCGCGACGGCACGCTCTCCGACAAGCAGATCGACGAGATGAAGGGCCTCGTCGATGCTGGCCTGCATGAGATAGAGGTGCTGGCGCAAACACTCGCGCTCCCCGTGGAACGTTACGACAACCGCGCGGCCCTGCTGGGGCAGCTCAGTGTGCTGTGGGTCGACCTGCACGAGATCCGCGCTGACTCGCTGCGACGCTATGGCCAGGTCAACCCAGGCCTGGCCCCCGCCCTTGACCCTCGCCTCGAACGCCTGATCGAGCTGGTCGCTGCCCTCATGAACCTGCTCCAGGCAAGATGACCCTCCCTCAGGCACAGTTGCGATCTGCTATCTCCGTGACTATGCTATAGAGGCTGCAACTACCTCTTGGACACGGGAGAGACATCATCATGAGACGAGCCACTGTAACACGCGGCGCTGCAGCGCTGCTGGCGCTGATCATCATCGGCGCCGGGGCCGGGTTTGTCGTGTGGGCCAACGACACCAACCCGGTTGAGGAGCCGGCGCTGACTGCACTGCAGTCCGATTCGATCGTCCTGGTTGAGACCGACTACTGGATCACCCTCACCCCGCAGACTGCCGCGCCAACGCGCGGGCTGATCTTCTACCCCGGTGGGCGCGTCGATCCGCGCGCTTACGCCGCGCACCTGCGTCCCATCGCCGAGGCCGGGCATCTGGTGGTGATCGTGCCGATGCCGCTCAACCTGGCCGTGCTGGGCATCAACCGGGCCGCTGAGGTGATCATCGCCAACCCGCAGATCGAGACGTGGGCCATCGGCGGGCACTCGCTGGGCGCGGCGATGGCGGCGGCCTATGCCTACAACAAGCCGGAGGAGGTCGCGGGGCTGGTGCTGTGGGCGGGCTTCCCCGCTGCCAGCAATGATCTGTCGGGCTATGACCTGCCGGTGCTCTCGATCTACGCCAGCGAGGATGGTCTCGCCACCCTCGCCGACATCGACGCCGCGCGCCCGCTGCTGCCCGCCGATACCACCTACCTGCTGATCGAGGGCGGCTGCCACGCCGGGTTCGGCTATTATGGCCCGCAGAACGGCGACGGCATCCCCACCATCAGCACGGCGGAGCAGGCCGCGATCGTCAGCGAGGCCACGCTGGGTTTCCTGGAGGGTCTGGAGCCGTAGCACACTGCCGGGTAGACCGCCCTCGCCCGATTATGGGGCTGCCCGGAACACCAGCTCGACGCCCTGGCCGGTCAGGCGCAGCGTCTCGCCCGCCAGCGAGAAGCCGGTCACGCCCGCCAGCGCGTTGAAGTAGCTCAGCTCCTGGTCCATCACCGGCCCTTCACATGCCATCAGCGTCGAGAACACATCGCGGAACGTCAGCGCGCTGCCGCTCTGTTCGTAGCTGCCGCCGTAGCTGTTGCAGCCCCCTGTCCCGCCGATGCGGGCCTCGCTGTCCACCACCTCAAAGGTGAGTGTGACCTCGGTGTCAGGGGCCAGGGCCGCGCCGTTCAGCGTCACCAGCGTCCAGCTCGTCCCGGCCAGATCTGCTGCGCCCGCGCCGCTGCAGGCCGTGGCCAGCAGACCAATCATCCCCAGAGCTACTGCCACCATCCACTTACTGATCATGTGGTTGATCCTCCCCTGTTATCCTGTTGATCTCGCCCATACAGACGCCGCGCGGCGGCATGCGGTTCCCGATCGGCGGAGGCCGGATGAAGCTCTCTGTTCACCCACCCCAAAAGCAAACCGGGCGAGATCGCAGTGATCTCGCCCGGCACAATCGCAGGAGCTGCGGTTCGCGCTTTTACAGGATGCGGAAGCCTGCCAGTGGATAGCGCAGGTCATCCTCAGTATCGATCAGGCTCAGGCCGGGCAGCAGCCCCAGACGTACATGCCCGCTGAGGTCCAGCATATTCAGGCCCTGGCGCTCCGGCTGCTGGCTGAGGTTCAGATCGGTGTCAGCCTGCGGCACACGGCTGCTCTCCGCCAGCGCCGCGCGCAAATGGATCAGATTGCCCACCTGACGTTCGTCCATGGCTGCCTCCCCTTCAACAACGGCATCAGCACATTCTAACTGTAAGCCAGCGATGTTACAGAGGTGCAACGGCTGTGTTTCAGGGCAGTTACATTGTGTTACAGTTTTGTAACAACCCTGGCGGAGATCAAAAAGGCCCTCCATATGGGGGGCCTTCTTCCGGTCAGCGAAGCCGTCTAGAGCTTGACGACGTCAACAGCCTGCGGGCCTTTGGCCGTCTGCTCGATGCGGAACTCGACACGCTCGTTCTCCTCCAGGTTGGCGAAGCCCTCGGTCTTCACCGCTGAGTAGTGAACAAAGACGTCCTTCGAGCCGTCATCGGGGGCGATGAAGCCGTAGCCCTTGCTGGTGTTGAACCACTTAACCGTTCCTGTGATACGCTCTGACATGGGTGTTTTTCTCCTAACCCTACAAAGATGCTGCACATGTAGAGCAGGGAAGTCTTCCAGCACCCAACATAAACGCCCGGCTGGGATGCCGGGCGCAGTAGTTGGTAAACCAGAACTCTCAAACCTGCATCGTACAGATATAAGCATAGCAGGGCGGCAGGGTTTATGCAAATATTCGCCGGGGGCAGGATACCAGCATCAAAACCGAAACACCCGCTGCGTTGCTGCGCTGCGCCAGATACCTCATCCTTCGGTATCGCCCGATACTGCACCCCCGCCGCTCCCCTTTGACCTTCAAGATGGTACCGCCCATGGGCTGAGGGGATGGCAGGCCACACAGGTCCGGCAGGGTCGAGGTCAGCTGGTGCTGCCTGCTACAAGGGACTGATGCAGTCGGTGGGTCAAAGGGTCACAGCCAGCCCGGCCAGGGCCGAAATTCTCATATAATGAGATCAAAGACCGGGCAGATGAGAGGAGGATACGATGGCTGCCCGTGACGAGAACCGCTTCATGATCCCCGTAGCGGGGTGGGAGCCTGCTTACCTGGCGCTATACCGCAGCGGCGAGCTGAAGCGGCGCGTTGACGAGGCGCTGGCCGGGCTGGCTGCGTGCCGTGTGTGCCCGCGCGACTGCGCCGTCGATCGGCTGGCTGATCGGCAGGGGGTTTGCAAGGTGGGCCGCCTGGCGCAGGTCAGCAGCTATTTCCCCCATCACGGCGAGGAGGATCCGCTGCGCGGCTGGCGCGGCAGCGGCACGATCTTCTTCACCATGTGCAACCTGCGCTGCGTGTTCTGCCAGAACTTCGACATCAGCCAGGGCAGGCCGGGGCAGGCCACCCCGCCCGAGCGGCTGGCCGCCATGATGCTCGAACTGCAGGCGGTAGGCTGCCACAACATCAACTTCGTGACGCCTGAGCATGTGGTGCCCCAGATACTGGAGGCCCTGCTGATCGCAGTGGGGCGCGGCCTGCGGCTGCCACTGGTATACAATACATCGGCCTACGACTCGCTCCACAGCCTGCGCCTGCTGGATGGTGTGGTAGACATCTACATGCCGGATTTCAAGATATGGGATGAAGCGGCAGCGCTGCGCTATCTGAAGGCCCGCGACTACCCGGCAGCGGCGCGGGCAGCCATCACAGAGATGCACCGCCAGGTGGGGCCGCTGCGCATGGACGAGCAGGGCATCGCGCGGCGCGGGGTGCTGGTGCGCCACCTGGTGATGCCCGGCGGCGTGGCAGGCACGGCTGAGATCGCCCGCTGGCTGGCCGAAGAAGTGTCGCCCGATACTTACATCAACATCATGGCGCAGTACCATCCCGCGGGCAAGGTAGGGGCGGAGAAGTATCCGGAGATCAACCGCCGCATCACCCCGGAGGAGTATCACGGGGCGCTGCGGGCGGCGCAGCAGGCGGGCCTGTGGCGCTTCGATGAGCGCCGAACACGCAGCCCGTTCCTGCTGTGGGATTTATGAGTAGATCACCCCCGCTGTGCCACGTCCGCCGGGGTTAGCCGCAGTTCGGGCAGCAGCCCGCCGGCGTCGATTGGCTCCTCGCCGGTATACACGCGCACCACCGGCTCGCCGCGCAAATACTGATGCACTTCCCTCTGATCCGGGTACAGCACCCACACCTGCGCCGCGCCCGCGCCCAGGTAATTGCGCAGCTTGCCCAGCACATCCGCGGCTCCCTCCCCCGGTGATACCACCTCCACCGCCAGATCAGGCGGGCCGGGGAAGGGCCGCCGCAGGTCCATGCCCTGCGCGATGCGTCCCTGCTTGACGAACGACACATCGGGCACGCGTGCGCCGCGCACCCCCTCCGGCTCTGCCGAGAGGATGTAGATCAGCCCATCTGAGAACACATAACCCAGGCCATTCGCCGTCACATGCCCGGCCAGCGCGCTATACACGTTGTTCACCACAAAGGCATGCTGCATCCCCACCGGCGGCATTGTGACGATCTCCCCGTTCACCACTTCAACGCGGGCATCCGGCCCCAGAGCCATCAGCTCCGCCTCACTTACCAGCCTGACCGCAGTTTCACTCACCATCTAACACCCCCAGTCGCGGCATTCCATGCCCTGATTATACCCTGACTCCCCCCCCACCCCGCCGGTACTGACCCGCACATCCCCTTTCAGCCCGGCCCTGTAACGTGCTACAATGTCTCGTGATGAGTGGCCCACTGTTAAGCACCAAGCTTTACATGCCCACGCCGCGCCCGAACCTGGTCGCACGCCCCCGGCTGTTTGAAATGCTCGATGCAGGGCTGGGGCAGGGGCGGCGGTTGACGCTTGTCTCGGCCCCGGCGGGGTTCGGCAAAACGACGCTGATCGCCTCATGGGTGCAGAAGACCGGTCGGCCCACCGCGTGGCTGGCGCTCGACGAAAGTGACAACGACCCCGTTCAGTTTTTCCAGTATCTGGTCGCCGCCCTGGGGCAGGTCAGCCCTGGCATCGGCGGCACGGTGCTGCCTATGCTTCAGTCGCGCCAGGTGGCCCATCCGCAGACCCTGGCCACCGGGCTGATCAACGATCTGATGGCGGCTGACGCCTCTCTGATCCTGGTGCTCGACGACTACCAGATCATCACCTCGGCGGGGGTGCAACAGGCAGTTGGCTTCCTGCTGGACAACCTGCCGCCGCCGATGCATGTCGCCATCTGCACCCGCGAGGACCCGCCGCTGCCGCTGGCCCGCATGCGTGCGCGCGGGCATATCACCGAGATCCGCGAGCGCGATCTGCGCTTCACCCCGCAGGAGGCGGCGGCTTTCCTGCGCGAGACAATGGGGCTGCACCTCTCTACAGCGGCGGTTGAGGCGCTGGAGGCACGCACTGAGGGTTGGATCACCGGACTGCAGCTCGCCGCGCTGGCGTTGCAAAAGGACCCGGAGGACGCCGACGCCTTCATCGCAGCCTTCACCGGGGACGACCGCTATATCATGGATTATCTGATCGCGGAGGTGCTGGAGCGCGAGCCGGAGGCGTTGCGCGACTTCCTGCGTCAGACCTCGATCCTGGACCGGCTGAGCGCGCCGCTGTGCCAGGCTCTCACCGGGCGCGAGGACAGCCAGGCTCTGCTTGAGCAGCTTGAGGCTGCCAACCTGTTCCTGATCCCGCTCGATCACCGTCGTGAGTGGTACCGCTATCACCGGCTGTTCGCCGAGGTGCTGCGCCTGATGCTGACCCCCGACGAGCGCCGGGAGCTGCATCACCGGGCGGCGCTGTGGTATAAGGGGCAAGGGCACATGGCCGCAGCCATCCAGCATGCGCTGGCCTACGGGCGGCTGTCCGGTGATCTGGAGCTGGCGGAGCAGCTGATCGGGCGGGCGGCGGCACGCACCATCGGCGCGGGCAGTGTCATGACGGTGCAGGGTTGGCTCGACGCGCTGCCGGATGAGCGCATCCGCAGCAACCCCGCCCTGGCGATCAACCGGGGCTGGGTGCTGGCCATCAGCGGTGACATGGCCGGGGCTGAGGCCTATGCCGACGCCGCCGAGAGGACACTCGCCAGTGGCCAGCAGCGGCGTGACGAGGAGATCGAGGCGCACGAAGGGGAGGTGCTGCTGCTGCGCTGCTTCGTGGCGCTGATGGGCAGGCGCGACTGCGCCCAAACGATTGACCTGGCCGCCGACGCCCTCCAGCTCCTGCCCGTCGAGCAGCCCTACTGGCGGTTGATCGCACTGTGGGCAATGGCCGAGGCTCAGGAACGCACCGGGCACATCGACGACGCAATCCGGGCCTTCCGCGAGGCACGGCAGCTCGGCCAGACACTGAGCGACCACGCCTTCGCCGTGACGGTGGACATGGCGCTGGCGGGGGCACTCAACGGCAGCGGGCGGCGTCGTGAGGCTGTGCAGGCGTGCGAGGAGGCTGTCGCCCGCTACACCGACGAGCGCGGGCGGATCACGCCATTGGCCGCGCCGCTGCTCAGCCTGATGGGCACCCTGCATTATGAGGCGCACGAGCTGGAGCAGGCCCGCGCCTGCTACGACCGCGCCGTCGATCTGGCGGGGCAGCTCGGCCTGGACGCCTATCTGCTGGTGGTGCACGGCTTTGGGGCGCCGACGCTCTACGCACTGGGCGAGGTGGACGCCGCGCTGCAAGCGCTGCACACTGCAGCGCAGCTTGCGGAACAAACCGGCTGGGCTGAGGCCGACTGGGTGCTGGCACGCGAGGCGCACATCCGCCTGCGCCAGGGCGATCGGGCCGCCGCGCTGCGCTGGGCTGCCGGGCAGGGGCTATCACCCGACGATGAGATCGAATATCTGCGGCTGGATACTCACCTCACCTACGCCCGGTTGCTGCTGGCGCAGAGCCATGACGAACGAACGCGCCGCTGGCTCGATCGGCTGGGTGGTTTTGTGCGCGAGCGCGGGCTGCTGCGCTGGCTGATCAGTGTGGACATCCTGCAGGCGCTGGCGGCGGTGCGCTCCGGTGACCTGGCGGGGGCGCGCGCCCATCTGAGGGAGGCAGTCGAGCTGGCCGCCCCGCAGGGCTACGTGCGCGCGTTTCTCGATGAGGATGCCCAGGTGCTCAACCTGCTGCCCGACGTGCGCGCGGTATCACCGGCCTTTGTCGAGACGGTGCTGGCACACGCCCGCGGCGCGGCCCCCCCCCGGCCCGCCGCCGCCCAGCCGCTGATCGAGCCACTAAGCGAGCGCGAGCTGGAGGTGCTTGACCTGATCGCCGCGGGGCTGTCTAACGCTGAGATCGCCGAGCGGCTGGTCATCGCGCAGGGGACGGTCAAGCGGCACATCAACAACCTGTATGGCAAACTGGGCGTGCAGAGCCGCACCCAGGCCATCGCCCGCGCCCGCGAGCTGCGCCTGCTGGGCCCGGACCGCTGAGCGCACCCCGGAAGCGGCCCTCCCGCAGCCATCTCCCGAACCCCGCCCATTGAGTTTCGTACCCCGAAAGAGTATCATTGACTGCACGCCGCACTTCAACCAGAAGACTGTGGGGATATGGGCATTCGGAGCCCCAGAAAGGATAGGCTATGCTGCGCAAACTCAGACCCTGGTGGACGATACTGACAAGGGTAGGGCCTGTCGCTCGGCTGGCCAAGCAGGCTGACCAGCTTTTCCGCTATTATGTGCTGGAGGTGCTGGCTCAGGAGGGGCTGTTTGAGTATCTCAAAGAGCCGCGCACGTATGAGGAAATCCTGGACCACTTTGGGTACGTCGACAGCCGCTTTGCCCGTGACCTGCTGACGATCCTTGTCAAAGACAGGGAGAACGTCCTGGTGCTCAACGGGGGGCGCTATCAGATGAACCCGACCAGGCCGCTGCCCCGCCTGGAGGATATCACCGGGAGCACCAACCCGCGCGTGCACAGCTTTGGGGAGATGGCGAAGGGCATCGCCAGGTTCATCCCCGCGCGGCTGCGCAATGAGCCGGTCGAGTTCCCGGAGACGTTTGAGGAGGATGGCCGCCAGCTCCTCACCAAGTTCGACCGCTCACTGGGCAACCGCACCTACACAGCGGTGCGCGACACCGCCTTCGACCTGCTCTCAGCGCAGGACTGGCGGATGCTGCGCGGCGGCAGGCTACTGGACATTGGCTCCGGCAGCGGGCGCGAGACCGCCGAGATATGGGCCAAGTTCGGCGGCGACATCCACATCACCGCCGTTGACCCCGTCGCCAGTATGCTGGAGCTGGCGAACAGGCGCTTCCCGGAGACGCTTGACGAGATCGCCCCGGGGCACCCCCCGCTGACTGAGGCCAACCGGCCCCGGTTCGTGACGGCCAGCGCACTCAATCTGCCTTTCCCGGATGGGACCTTTGATGCCGCCTTCCACTCACTGGTACTGCACTGGACCGCCGACCCGGCGCAGGCCATCCGCGAGATCGTGCGCGTGCTCAAGCCCGGCGGCCTGGTGTTCGGCACACAGGCCACCAAGCCGCGCATGAACCCCTACTTCGACATCGTGATCCGCGCTAACGAGGACACCTACGGCTTCTTCTGGCAGGAGGAATTCGAGCGCTGGTATGCCGACTGCGGCATCAAGCTTGAGATCACTACGCCGCTGGGGACCTTCCGGGGGCATAAGCCGGGGTAGTCCTGTATCCTGCTTCTTCAGGAAGCTGAAAGCACTGCTGATGACTCATGAGGACCCGTTCGATAGACTTTCACCCTACGAGAAGCTGGAGCGGGCGCGCCGTCAGCGGCTGGTCAACGCGATTGCCTCCGCGATCCTGCCTGCCCTCATCCCGGCGCTGCTGTTCTTCCTGTGGCTGTACCTGCGCAGCCCATCCTGGCAGACAGTCGTCAGCCTGCTCCAGACGGCGCTGATCGCGCCGATCACTCTGATCGCGCGGCGGCTGGCGAGACGCGATCGCGCCGCGCTGGCCGGGTACATCATGATCTTATCCTTCCTGATCATCATCGGCGTGAACGGCACGCTGATCGAAGGGCTTTATCCGGCGGTTGCGCCCGCGTACACGGTGTTTGTGGTGATCGCCGGGATGATGCTGGGGCCGGTGGGCGGGTACATCACCGGCGGGCTGGCCGCCGGGCTGTGGCTGGCTTCCCAGCTCCTGCTGCGGATGGACGTGGCCACACTGGCCGCGCCCCCGGCTATGCTGGCAACGACGGGGCAGGCGGTGATCGTGATCCTGGTGTTCCTCTTCACGGCTTACACCAGCCAGATCGCGATGCAGGACCTGCAGCGCGCCCTGAGCGATGCCACCTACGAGCTGGTTCAGGTGAACCGCCAGCTCCGCGATACCAGCACGGCATTGATGCACTCCAAGGAACAGGTTGAGGCTGTGCTGGATAACAGCCCGGATGGCATCCTGCTGCTGCGGCCCAGCGGCGTGATCGACACGGGAAACCCGGCGTTCTATGAGGCGTTCGGCTATGCCCCGGACGAAGTGTACAAAGCGGATTTCGAGATGCTGGTGGTAGCCGACGCTCAAGAGTCGGTTCAGCAGGCGCTGGAGGCCCTTCGGCAGTCGCGGGAGACGCAGACGCTGGAGACCCTTGCCCGGCGCAAAGATGGCAGCACGTTCGATGCCAGCATCGCCCTGGCCCCGATCATGGAGGGCTCGTTCATCCGGGGAATCGTGTGCAGCATCCGCGACATCAGCCCGCTGAAGGAGCTGGACCGGATGCGCGATGCGTTCGTATCCAATGTGTCGCATGAGCTGCGCACGCCGATCACAAGCCTGAAGCTGTATCACCGCCTGCTTGAGGCAAACCCCGAGAAGCAGCAGCATTACATCGAGCGGTTCGGGCGCGAGATCGAGCGGCTGACCTTCATCATCGAGGGTATCCTGCAGCTTTCACGGCTGGACCAGGGTCGAGTGACGCTGAGCCGCGAGCCAGTGGACCTGAACCGTCTGATCGAGACGCATGTGGCCGACCGGATGCCATTTGCCCAGAGCCACGCCATCAGCCTGCGCTGGGAGAGCGGGGCAGAGGTGCCGCCAGTGGAGGTAGACAGCAAGCTGCTTGAGCAGGTGCTTAGCATCCTGCTGACCAACGCCCTGAACTACACGCCAGCCGGGGGTGAGGTTATCGTGTCCACCGCCGCGGCTGAGCGTGACGGGACGGCCTGGGTCGGCATCACTGTGCGCGATAATGGCCCCGGCATCCCGCCGGAGGAGCAGGTGCATCTGTTTGAGCGGTTCTTCCGGGGTGTGGTGGGCCGAGAATCAAACCAGCCCGGAACCGGGCTGGGACTCGCGATCGCCAGGGAGATTGTCAACTTGCACGGCGGCAGCATCCAGGTGGTAAGCTCCGGTGTGCCCGGTGAGGGGGCAGAGTTCACAGTGTGGTTGCCCGTTGAACCTCACATCGGCTGATTAGTGAGGGGCGCTCTCCCTGATACACCTCAGAGCACCAGGCGCCCCTCCTTGCCCGCGAACTCGTTCCAGAGCATCCACAGGAAGGATACGAACGACTCAACCAGGGATGGCAGCTTGCTATAAGCCGCGCTCTCAGCGGCAACCGCAGCGGTGGGAGAGCCTTGCGTCTCGGCCATCTCAATCATGATGGGATCCCTTCCTCCAAACACTTAAATACACTTGTAAACCTGCCCTCATTGTAACGGCAGGGGCTGGTGAATCCTGTGAAGAGCCTGTGAATTATTTCTTGCAGTTTCATAACAACAGGGGTGTAGAGAACCGGGCGTGGGTCTGCCTCCAGCACGGTGGCTGGAGGCTGTTATGGACTACTCTGACGCTGCGTCGTGCCTGACAGATAGCTCCCCTCCACGCCTGGAGAGGGGGAAGCCCCGGGTGCAGCGAGGCGGGGCTTCAGGCATGGATTATCCTGAGCGACGGCGCCTTTGATCTGGCCGGACGGACAGGGAAAGCGCATGCTGCTGGCGCAGCACGCGAGCGCTCCTGCCCTCACTCGATCAGCAGGTCGTCGGCGCAGCGCGTCTCGCCGTGCAGCATCTTCAGCAGGTCGGCACTGATGCGCGTGGCATCGCCCGCGCTCATCACGATCACCACGTCGCCCGGCTCCACCTGCTCGGCCAGGAAGCATGTCACGTCATCCAGCGGGCCGATGTGCCGCGCGTCGGGATGCGCCATGCGCTCCAGCACTGACTTCGGGCCCACGCCGAACGTCTCGCGGTCACGCGAGCGGAACACGTCAGTGATGATCACATGGTCGGCCTCATCAAAGCACGCGGCGAACTCGTCCAGCAGCGCGCGGGTGCGGCTGTAGGTATGCGGCTGCCATACCGCCCAGATGGGGCGGCTGCCATAGCGGTCGCGCGCCGCCTGGAGAGTCACCGCGATGGCGGTGGGATGGTGCGCGTAGTCGTCGATCACCACCACACCCTGCGCCTCACCTTTCACCTCGAAGCGGCGGCCAATGCCGGTGAAGGTACGCAGGGCCTCCAGCGCGCGGCGCGGCTCGATGCCCAGGTGGGCGGCCACAGCCAGCGCCGCCAGCGCATTCGAGACGTTGTGCTCGCCCGGCTGCTGCAGCGCCCCGGCCCACGCCTCTACGGTGATCTCCTCCGCGTCCTGATAGGTCAGCCGCCCGGCAGTGAAGGCCATGCCGCCCTCCGGGGTGGGGCGGATGTCGCTGGCCTGCCAGCCGGTCAGCCCGGGGGTAATACTGCCCAGCCCACAGGTAAGGGCGGGTAGCCCCGCCGCGTGACGCCGGGCAGCAAAGGCGCGCGCCTCGGCGTTATCCTGCGAGGCGATCAGCAGGCCGTCCTCTGGCAGCAGCGCCAGGAACTCCTCGAACAGCGCACGCATCGCCTCGAAATCGGCGAACATGTCCGGGTGATCCATCTCCAGCGCGGTCAGCACCACGACGCGCGGACGCAGCCCCATGAACATGCGGTCGTACTCGTCGGCCTCGATCACAAACGCCTGCCCTTTTCCGGCGCGGGCGTTGGTGCCGTAGTTGGTCAGCACCGCACCCACGATGAAGGTGGGGTCGAGGCCGCACTCGGCCAGCACGTGCGCGATCATGGCGCTGGTGGTGCTCTTGCCGTGCGTGCCTGCCACGGCGATGCCGGTCTTGCCCGCCATCAGCGCGCCCAGGATATCGCTGCGCTTGTAGACGGGCACCCCCGCCGCGCGTGCCGCCAGCAGCTCCTCATCCTGCTCCGGGATGGCCGAGGAGATCACCAGCGCCTGCGGCTCGAACAGGTCGAGGTGGGCCGGGTCGTGGCCAATCTCAACCGGGATGCCCAGCTCGCGCAGAGGCGGGATCAGCGCCGACTCGCTGACGTCGCACCCGGAGACGTCGAAGCCCTGCTGCTGCATCACGCGCGCGATGGCGCTGATGCCAAACCCGCCGATGCCCATGAAGTGGACGCGCATGCCCGCGCGCAGTGGTCCGGCCATGTGGTGTGATCCTCCGTGAGTGGTGTGCGCCTGCTGCTGCAGGCCCTATTGTAGCAGGCCCAGCCCGTGGGCGAAATCGTGGGGGGTGCTCTACTTGAGCACGACCACTTCCTCGGGGCGCGCACCCTGCGCCCGGCGGCTGTTGACGATCCCGATGCCGGTCACGATCAGGGCGGTGGCGGCCAGCAGCAGCCAGTCGAACTGCTCGCCCAGGAAGATCACCCCCAGCGCCACGCCGGTAACCGGGATCACGTAGGTGACCATGGCCGTGCGCGTCGCGCCGATCGCGTGGATCAGGTTGAAGTACAGCAGATAGGCCACGCATGACCCCAGCAGGCCCAGCCAGGCCAGCGCCAGCCAGGTGATCGGCAGGGTGGGGCCGCGCCAGGGCAGCTCCAGCGCGGGCACCATTGCCCAGGTCGCCAGGTCAGCGACCACCAGCGGCACGAACGCCTGCACGATCGGTGAGACGCTCCCCAGCGCCCGCCGGGTGAACACCGAGCTGAATGCGTAGAAAGCCGCGGCAACCAGCACGGCGATCTGGCCCGGCAGGTTCTGGCCGAGGCTCTCGACGCTGAGGTCGCGGCTGACGAGCACCACGATCCCGGCGAAGCCGATCAGCAGGCCAACAGCCCGCATCCAGGTGATGCGCTCATCTGCCAGCCAGAAGTGCGCCATCACCAGCGCGAACAGCGGCACCGAGGCGTTGAGGATCGACGTCACGCCCGAGTCGATGAACTGCTCGCCCCACGAGATCAGCACAAAGGGGATGGCGGTGTTGGTCAGCCCCAGCAGCGCCAGCTTGAGCCAGGTGGTGCGGTCGGTGGGCAGGGGCGGGCGGCGCATAGCCAGCACGATCAGTAACCCCAGCGCGCCGAACAGCAAACGAAACGCGACCAGCGTCACCGGGCCGATCTCATCGAGCGCCACCTTGATCCACAGGAAGGATGATCCCCACACCACACTCAGCAGCAGGAACGCGCCCCAGTCTTTTGCCTTCATGTACGGCACCCCCTCACGACGATAGTTCGATGATTATCTTATAAAGAGATGGGTTTTGCAATCCAGCCGGGATGCCGGGGACGGCGCGGACAGACTCTTGCCCGGTGGGGCAGATCGGTACATACTAAAGGCGGAGCGGGGTGCACCCGCCCACCCTGCCTGCTTTGTTCTGCAACTGTGTGGAGCACCCATGCAAACCAGGATATTTATCAGCCATTCACGGCGCGATCTGGATACAGCGGCCTGGCTTGCAGCCCGGCTGCATGCTTATGGGGCCGACATTTTGCTTGATCTCCAGCCTGGTGGTGAGGGGCAGCCCTACACGCGGCGTGTAAGCCAGGAGATCGAGGCCAGCGACGCCCTGCTGCTGCTGCTCAGCCCGTATGCGCTCGAATCGCAGCGGGTGCAGCTTGAGCTGGCCCGCGCGATCAATGCCCGCAAGCCCATTGTTGTCGGGCTGCTGGAGCCAGTCGCGCTGCACGACAGCCCATTCCTGGCCAGCCTGGCCCCGGTTGACCTGACCGGCACGGCAGATGACAGCGACACAGACGCCGCCGTCCAGCGTCTCGCCGTGGCGCTGGGGCTGCCGCCGGAGCCGATCCGCCCCGAGACTCCGCCTCTCGACACGGCGCTACTGGCCGCTGTCGCTGCAGAGGCCGATGACATCGGGCAGCCTACCCTGGACCCCGGCGACGTCTCAACGCTGCTGACCGGGGCGGGGAATCTGGAACTGGTGGACCCGGAGGGTGCCTTGTTCATCTACCGGGTGTGCAGTAACCTGGCCGGCCCCGACCGGCAGCGCGAGCTGCTGGAGCTGGTCCACAGTCGCGAGCGCCGCCTGCTCCCCCTCCGTCTGGAACGGCTGCAGCAGCGCGCGGAGGACGCCCTGCGGGGCCGCGAGTGGGATCGTGCCGGGCAGCTCGCTGCTTACATCCTGAGCCTGAATCCTCAGCACAACGCTGCCAGACGCATCGCCGAGACGAGCAGCCGGGGCAGCCACTGCGACGGGATTTACCGCGAGGCGCAGCGGGCCGCCGACCATGGTCAATGGGATCAGATGGCAGCACTGGCGGCGGAGGTGCGGGCCGGCTGCCCGGAATACGGCGACCCGGCGGGCATCCTGCGCATCCGGCGTGAGATAATCCCCTATCTGCAGGAGCAGGCCACCCTGTACGGCCACATCGCGCCGATCCGCTCGCTGGCCTTCTCGCCAGATGGGGCGCTGCTGGCCTCAGCCTCGGCAGACACCACAATCCGACTATGGGAGATGGCCGCCCACCGCGAGTTCGCTGTGCTGCGCGGCCACAGCCAGGGGGTAAACCGCGCGCTGTTCTCGCCGGATGGCACACGGCTGGCTTCGGCCTCAGAGGACGGAACAGTGCGCATCTGGAACATCACCGAGGGTGCGGAAGCGGTCAGCCCGCTGGCACACCGTGGCGAGGTGATCACGCTGGACTTCTCACCTGACGGGAGCTTCCTGGCGACGACTGCCGCGGATAACACGCTGCGGCTGTGGCATGTGCTGCGTGGCTACCGCCTGGCGACGTTCCAGGGATACGCCCGGCCCGTACAGGCGCTGGCCTTCGCCCCTGACGGCGACCTGATCGCGCTGGCCTCCGATTACCGCATCCTCAAGTCATACATGCTGACCGTGCGCGGAGATACCACTGTGCTGCAGGCCCATGATGAGAGCGTGACCACACTGACCTTCACGCCCGATGGACGCTGGCTGGCCTCCGCGTCGCATGACCACACGGTGCGGCTGTGGGAGATGCCCGCCGGGGACCTGGTCAGCAGGCTGGAGGGTCACACCGCCTCGGTGCAAGACATAAGCCTGTGCCCTGACGGGCGGCTGCTGGCCTCGGCCTCGCTGGACGGCACGGTGCGCCTGTGGGATATGGAGACGTTCGGCACTCTGGCCACGCTGCGCAGCACAGGCGGGCCGGTGACGGCGGTCGCTTTCTCGCCGTCGGGCCGAACGCTGGCATTCGCCTCAGCCGACGGGGTGATCCATCTCTGGGGGGTGGCGTAAAGCCGCCCCCTCAGCGGGGCAGCGACGCCATCACCCCTCTCCGACGGCCGGCGGCTTCCGGCGCGTATCACTCGTCCTCCGTCCGGTAATCTGCCGGACGGGCTTTGAGGCGTGGGGAGCCGCTATCCACCACGTAGGCGATCGGCAGCGTGAAGGCGAAGATGCTGCCGCCCTCCGGGTTATCCTCCACCCATATACGGCCGTTGTGCGACTCAACTGCCAGGCGGCAGAAGGCCAGCCCCAGGCCCGCACTGGGCCGCCGCCCCTTACGCCCCGGGATGATGGCGAAGCGGTTCCAGATCGCCTTTTTGAACTCATCAGGCACACCCGGCCCCTGGTCGATCACGTCAACGCGGATCACGCTTTTGCGCCCATCCACCGGATCGCTGCCGCTGGTACTGCGGTAGGCTCGCAGCCGGATCAGTGTGCCGGGCGGCGAGTACTTGAGCGCGTTGTCGGTCAGGTTCAGCACCACGCGCTCGATCATATCGCGGTCGATCAGCGCCAGCGGCAGGTTCGGCTCCACGTCAAGCTGCAGCACAGCGTCCACATCCTCGGCCAGTGGGCGCATCTCCTTGATCACATCTTCCAGCAGCGCCCCCACGTTCTCCACGCCGGTGTCCACCTGCAGCTCACCGCGCTCCATGCGCGAGAGGTCGAGCAGGTTGTTCACCATGTTGAGCAGCTTCTTGACAGCGCGCTCGCTCACGCTCAGCGCCTGTTCGATGATGGTGTTGTCCGGCGGGGCCACCTGCTCGATCAGCCGCATGCTGCCCATCACGGCCTGCAGCGGGGCGCGCAGATCGTGCACGATCAGCTCTGTCAGGTTGCGGCGGGCCTCCTCCAGCTCCTTCTGCTCGGTTACATCGCGAAAGATCAGCAGCAGCCCGATGAAGCTGCCCATCTCATCCCGCACAGGCGTGACAGTGCGCTCCACAAAGCGCTGGCGGCCTTCCGAAACCTGGGTGCTGTACACGTCGGTACGCGACGGCATGTTGGGGTTGCGAAGCCCCCGGTTGAGCAGCTCGGTCAGCTCACCCTCGTGATAGCCCAGCCCCTCCCCCAGGGCGCTCAGCGGGTCCTGCATGAACTGGTCAGGCGAGCGTGGCCTGAAGTCCTGCCGGGCGAAATCCCAGAAATCGCTCATGCGCGTGTTGGTCATCACGATGCGCGACTTGGTGTCGATCATCAGCAGGCCGTCGTTGCTGGCGTCGAGGATGGCGGCCAGCCGATCGCGCACCGTCTGCGCGCTGCGGTAAAGCTGGGCATTGCGGATCGCCACCGCGGCCTGAACAGCAAGCTGGCTGATGAACGCCAGATCATCCTGGCTGAAGGCGTTCAGGATATCGCTCTCGACGGCGATGGCACCGATCACCCGCTCATCCAGGAAGATCGGCACACTCATGTGCGAGTTTGGCCCGGTGAAGGTGGGGTTGTCGATCGAGTAGAGATAGGTCTGCCCCTTGCTAAAAATCTCACTGCTGGCCAGCCGCTGCACGATGTGATGCGGGGCGCGTGTGGGGCTGGCGGGGTCAAGCCCGCGCCACGCCACCATATTCAGCGAATCGTCCTGCCGCCCCATCTCCGGGTCGCCGGAGAGCACCAGCACGCCGGCGCTGGCGTTGCATCCTTCAATCGCCGAGTCGATGATCAGGCTGAAAATCGTTTGCAGGTCGAGCGTGGCACTTAACCGCTGGCTGATGTCGGCCATGCGCACGATCTGCCCCATACGCCGCGTGAGCTGCACATCCACCTGCTGATAGACGCGCGCGTTGGAGACGGCCAGCGCGGCCTGATTGGCGAAGGTCTCCAGCATCTCGACTTCCTCCGCCGGGAAATGGTGCGGCCCCTCGTAATACACGGCCAGCATCCCGATCACCCGCTGCTGGGCACGCAGCGGCAGATAGGCATACGCACCGAAACCCTCATCTTTGGCCAGCAGGAGGGCCGCCGCTGAGACACGCACGCCGGGCATGTGCACATCGGGGACGGTGACGGGCTTGCCAGCGGTCAGCACCGTCTGGCGCTCCTCGTCGGTGAGGGGGACGGCGATGTCGCGCGAGCGGACGGCATGTTCGGCGGAGAAGCCGCGCGAATGGGCCAGGATCAGGCGCGGGTCCTCCACGTCGGTCTCCATCAGATAAATGGCGGCCTTCTGGCAACCCAGTACCTCGATCACCGACTCGGCAATCACCTCGAGCAAGCGCTCCGGGTTGAGCGAGGAGGCCATCATGGCGTTGATCTGGTTGAGCCGCTTCATCTGGGCGGCGCTCTGCTGCGCCGCGCGGTACAGCAGGGCATTTTCCAGCGCCACCCCGGCCTGCGATGCGATGGCGATCAGGATCTCCTCGTCGGCCTGGGTGAAGCTGCGGCCCGGCTGCTCGCCCGGCCCGATCCAGGTGAACAACCCGCCGATCATGCGCCCGGAGGCGATCAGCGGGATGCCCATCCAGGCCCGCGCCTGGGTCAGCATCTTGCTGATCTTGCGCGCCTCTACGGTATGTTCAACGCGGTTGGTGACCAGCGTCTTGCGCTCATCCAGCACATAGCGCGCCAGTCGGTCGAGGCCGGTGTGCTGGGGGTCAACTGGCACGCGCCGCCCGTGCCGCACTTCATAGGCCACCTGCCAGGGACTCTCATCGCTGTTAGGGTTGGCAATGACCACCTGCAGGTTGCGCACGCGAATCAGGCTGGCCAGCTGGATATAAACCATCTCAAGGAGCTGATCCAGCTCCAGGCTGGTGCGCAGTGCGTCGTTAACCTCTGAAAGCGAGCGCAGCTTGGCCACCTGCCGGTGCAGCGACTCCTGGGCGATAACCAGCATATGCACCACCACCACCATCGCCGCCAGGATGACCTCAAAGAAGGCGAAGAACGATAGACCCAGCCGCCCACGTGTCAGTGCCCCGAAAGGGGCCAGCGCCAGCGGCAGCAGCCCCACCCCCAGGATCGTGCGGCGGTTGGCTACCAGTGTGGGAATCACGGGGATGCCCTGCAGCAGCAGGGAGAGCATCAGCGCGAGGTTCTCAACGATCAGGTAGAGGACGGCAGCCGTTATGATCGGCAGCGCCTGAGTGGCCGATTCGACCGATACCAGCGGCGGCGTGGCCCCCAGGGCACTATATGACCAATCCACCGCCAGCAGCCCCAGCGCCTGTATCCCAAAGCGCCCCAGCAGCCCTCCGGCCAGCAGCCACCACGGCGTCTCGCGGTCCTGGCTCAGCCGCCGCAGGCTGTAGGCGACCCCGCCCAGCAGTATCCCCGCCGCATTGACAAGCAGGGCAGGGCCGACCCCCATTGTCAGATATGCCATCAGGATCGGCACAGGGAGAAAGGTTACCTCACCAAAGGTGGTGCGTACCCCCAGGTTATAGATCAGGGCGATCAGCGCCACGAGTGAGGCGGCGGTCCACCAGTCGTAGAAGTCGCCGCCGGGCGGCAGCCCGGGCCAATGCCCGGCCGTCACCACCAGCATCACAGCGCCCAGCAGCCAGCCTATCGCAGCATTCCATCGTTCCGAAGCCATAGAGACTGCCCTGTTCCTCTGTGCCTTGCATCATCGGCCTGCTGCCGCACCACGCGGTGCGGATCATATCCAGGGGTACTATACCACAGATTCGACTTATGCGGTTCGGCTAATGAGGCAGCTTGGCGCTGCCCGGCGGCTGCAGGCGGCAGGCGACGAGGGATCAGCCCCCCTCAGCGTCAGGCTCAGACAGGGTATGGTCAGGGGAGTGCCGAAAAATGCGGAAAGCCGAGAAGATCAGCACCCCACCCAGGATCACCTTCAGCAGCCCTGGCGCCACGACCCCGGCCAGCAGGGCGCCCCCCACAGCACCGATGATCGACCCTGCCCCCATCGGGGCGACCGTCTCGAGCAGCGCCCGGCGTTGAAAAGCACCCTGGTGCGCGTAGCGCCCCACCCCAACCAGCACGGTCGGCAGGCTGATGACCAGGCTGAGCGTGCCGGCTGCCCGGATGTCTACCCCAAAGGCAAAGATGAGCGTCGGGATGATCAGCTCACCGCCTGCCACGCCGAGCAGGCTGCTCACCAGCCCAATCACCAGGCCAAACAGCACCCCTGCCCCGGCCCGGATGCCCCCCCCGGCGGGGACAAATCCGCCCGCAGCCAGGGGCAGGAACGCCTCAAGGATAAGCAGCACCCCGATCGAGACCAGCAGGATCAGGATGACCCGCCTGAGCTGCTGCTCGCTGATTCGAGAGGCAGCAGCCGTGCCCCACAGGGCGGCCGCCGCCGCCCCCACAATCAGGGCCGCAGCAGTTTGCCAGTGTTCAAACAGACTGCCGACAGAGATCGTGCGGCTGCGCATCAGCAGCGCGCTAATGATGGTCACCAAGCTGACCGCCAAATTGAGAGGCACAGCTTGCTTTGCCGGGTGGTGAAGCAGCCCGGCCAGGGCTGGCAGGCGGAACTCCGCGCCACCCAGCCCGATCAGCCCCCCCAGAACGGCGATCGGCACTGCGATCAGGAAAGCTGCGAGGGAACGGCGAGGCGGGGTGAGATCGTTTGCTTTGTTTTCCATAATCCCGTGTCAGTGAATCGGGCGAAGCCCCAAAACGACGTATGACCCACAGGCCGGCAAAGGCCAGCCCTGTCATGACCAGTACCATCAGGCCGGCCTGAGTGTACTCCCGGCTCTGGACAGCATCATAGATCGCCAGCGGCAGAGTCTGGGTGCGACCCGGGATGTTCCCGGCGATCATCAGCGTCGCGCCGAATTCCCCCAGCGCCCGCATGCCGCCCATGATCAGGCCCGCCAGGATGCCGCCACGCGCAAGGGGAAGGGTCACGTACCACCACACCTGCCACCGTGAGGCCCCATCGACCAGCGCGGCCTCCTCAATCTCCACGCTGATGCTCTCAAAGGCCCCCCTGGCAGCCTGCACCATCAGTGGCAGTCCAACCACAATCGAGGCAAAGGCGGCCGCCTGCCAGGTGAACAGGAGATCAACCCCCATCGCCCTGACCAGCGGGTTATTCCGCCCCAGCACGATTAGCAGGTAATACCCCATCACAGTGGGCGGCAGAACCAGCGGCAGGGTGATCAACATCTCAAGCAGCAGCTTGCCCCTGAATCGCACACGTGCCAGCAGCAGTGACAGGGGCACCCCGAGCAGGATGATGCCGGCCAGGGCAGTGCCCGCCACCCGCAGCGAGAGCCAGAAAGCAGGCCAGTTCACTGGAATGGCTCCTCCCCCGGCAGCACAAAGCCGTAGCGCCGCATCACCACCCGACCTTCCGGACTGTTGACAAAGTCCACAAACAGCCGCGCCTCGCGCTCGCGGGGTGTGCCTGCCACCACGGCCATAGCCTGGTAGATCGGCAGGTGCGTTTCTTGCGGGATCAGGCTCCAGCGCCCCGCCTCCCCCGCCGCGATGCTGAGCGAGAGAGCCACAATAGCCACGTCCACGCTTCCTGTCTCGGCATATTGAAGCGTCTGAGAGACGTTTTCACCAAAGGCCAGCCTGGGCTGAACCACCTCCCATATCCCGGCGAACTGCAACGCCTCGCGGGCCGCGACACCATAAGGGGCATGCTCAGGGTTGGCGATGGCGATCCGGGTGATGTGATCGGCGGCGAGGTCCTGCAGGTCATCGATCTCCAGTCCGCTGTCAGCCCGTGTCCACAGCGTAATGCGTCCCACCGCATACAGGGCTACCGTGTCGGGGATCACCAGGCCCTGCGCCCGGAGCTGATCCACATAGGCCTGGTTGGCCGCGGCGATCACGTCCACCGGCGCCCCCTGCTCGATCTGCTGCACAAGCTGTCCGCTCGATCCGAAGTTAAAGGTGACCTCGATCCCGGTGCGAGCGGCGAATTGATCCCCCAGTTCTCTGAAAGCCGGAGTCAGGTCAGCCGCCGCCGATACAATGATCGTTGCCTCGTTCTTGGCGGTGGCTTCGCCTGCACAGGCGGTCAACAGCGCCAGGGCCAGCATCCCGGCGCAGATGCTCACAAAGGAATGGGACATGAAGGGGTTACTCGTTCTGGATATCCGGTTGGCCTATCACGCATTGATCGAGCCAGCGAAGGGCTGCTTCAAGCTGCCCTATCACAAAATCAAGCGCAAGCCCCTCAAACTCCGATGTTGGCCTGCGCCTTTCGCCGAGCAGATGGTCACGCTGTTTCAGACAGGCCGCCCGCTGATGCTCAATGATGCCCTCTACCGGGATCCCCAGAAGATGGGCCACATACAGCCTGCTGAGAAACTCCACCCGCATACGGTGGATGCTTGATGAGGGGTGTGGCTCATTGAGCCAGGCCTCCAGGCTGCGCCGCCCTGCCTCCGTCACTGTGTACTCAATGCGTGGCGGCGCATCAGGCGATTCAACCTGCCTGCCCGTGATCAAGCCCGCCTGCTCCATCTGCTTGAGCACAGCGTAAACCTGGCTGGTGCTCATCGTCCAGATACGGCCCAGCCGGGCACGCGACCGGAACTGGTTAAGCAGATCGTAGCCATGCCGGGGGCGAGCGGCCAGCAGCCCCAGGATCACCCTGTCGGGAACCAGCGACTTCATATCACTATTCTATCATGGAATAGGGGGTGATGCGAGATCAAAATAGCGGGGCAGGGCAGCTCTGCTATCCCTGCGCTGCCAGGGTGGTGGGCAGCGTGAAGTGGAACGCCGCACCGCCGATTGCGCTATCGGTGACCCAGATGCGGCCCCCATGCGCTTCGACTGCCAGCCGGCAGAAGGTCAGCCCCAGGCCCGATCCCTTGCTACCGCGCTGCCGCTGCCCCGGGCTGGCCTGCACAAACCGCTCGAAGATGTGCTCGCGCAGATCCTCCGGCACGCCAGGCCCACTGTCGCTGACTGTCACCCGACAGGTTCCCTCACCCGGCACGATCTGCACCGCGATCTGCCCGCCGCGCGGGGTGAAGCGCAGCGCGTTATCGTAGAGGTTCACCAGCACCCGTTCGATCTTATCGGCGTCAAGCGCGATCGGGGGCGTCTCGGCGGGGATGTCAAAGCTGACCGTGATCCCGGCATCCTCGGCGACGGCCCGCAGGTGCTCGAAGGCACGGCTTGCCAGATGGCTCAGGTCCACCGGCTCCAGGCGCAGCGGCATCTCGCCCATCTCCAGCCGGTTCACGTCAAGCAGCGTTTCCACCAGGTTGAGCAGCGCGTTGGCGCTGCTCAGCGCCACATCCAGCGAGGGGACGACGACCTGAAGCTCTGGCTCATCGGTCTGCTGCAGTTCGTCAAGGGCAAGCTGCAGCCCGGTGATCACCCCTCCCAGCGGGCTGCGCAGATCGTGGACGATCATGTGCGACATGTCCTGCCGGTACTGCTCCAGTTCATACTGCTCGGTCACATCACGCAGCACGAACAGCCGCCCCAGCAGCTCGCCGTGCGCGCCCTCCACCGCTGTGGAGATCTCTTCAATAGCGCGAGTCGAGGGCTTGGTCAACGTGTACTGCCGCCGGGTGATCAGCGCCGGGTTGGCCGTGATCTCCTCGACCAGCTTCTTGGCCACATTCACCGAGAACGCCTCATGGTCCCCCAGTGACGCGGCCACGTCTGCCAGAATAGTGATAAAGTGCTCCCCATAGCGGTCGGTGGCGCGCAGATTGAGCATGTATTCCAGGCGCGGGTTCACCAGCACCAGCCGCCCATCGCGGTCAAACATCACGATGCCATCATGGATGCTGTCGAGGATGGCCTGTAGCCGGTCACGAGCGGTGCGGAGCTGTTCAGCGTAGCGTGCGTTGGTGATGGCGACCGATGCCTGGGTGGCCAGCAGATCGAGGAAGTCGAGCATGTCCTCGTCCAGCTCGGCATCCTGCTCAAAGGCCAGGTTGAACACGCCAATCACCTCATCGCCCTGCTTCAGCGGCATCCCGATCAGCACATTGACCGGCACGGCCTGCCATTCTGGCTTTTTCAACACATCCTTGAACAGCGGATGTTCGGCCATATTGTCCACCACTACGCGCCTGCCAGTGCGGGCCACGGTGGCCGTCAGCCCATCTGGCCGCGGCTTCGCGAACTCACGATCTACCTCGCCACTGCGCCAGCGGCTGGTCCCAAACGTCAGCCGGTCGGCGGCCTGGTTGTAGAGGTAGATGTGTGCATCCTGGGCGCTGGTGTGCAGCAGCGCCTCACGGGCGATGACACCCAGCACCTGCTTGAGGTCAGAGGCCGACAGCAGTTCCAGGGCGATCTCCTGCAGGATCTCGAAGCGACGAACCTGGTTCGTCACGCGATCCAGCAGCCGGGCGTTGCTGAGCGCGAGGGCCACCTGCGCGATCAGCAGGTCGAGGAAGTGCAGCGTCTCGTCGCCCATCTGGGCCGCGTCGCTGAAGCCCAGGTTCACTACCCCCAGCACCTCATCGGCCAGCTTGATGGGCAGGCTGGCCATCGCCCGAACGCCGGCACGCTCCCACTGCGGGGTGGCGGCCAGATCGGCGAACAGCGGGTGGGTGGCGACCTCGTGGATGATCTGCGGCTTGCCACCGTGGGCTGTGGCCGCCGTCAGCCCATCCGGGCGCGGCGGACGAAAAGGTATGGCACGGTAGGGGTCACGCCAGCGCCGGGCTGCCGGGGTCAATACATCTGTGCCCCGGTTGTACAGATACACATGGACGCACTCCGCGCCAGACTGCTCCAGCGCAGTACTGGCCAACAGCGTCAGCACCTGATCGGCACCGGGCATTTCCAGCAGCTCCACCGCGATGCTCTGCAGCGTCTTGAATTCCTGCGCTTGCTGCGAGACGCGCTCAAACAGCCGCGCGTTCTGGATGGCGATAGCGGCCTGCCGTGCCAGGTTGCCCACAAAGCGGGCATGTTGTGCCTGGAACGCTGCACGGCGTGTGCTCTCCAGGTTGATCACGCCCAGCACCTGATCGTCCAGCAGAATCGGCACAGCCATCTCGGAACAGATGCCGGGGTGTGCCTCAACGTAATCGGGGCTTTCGCCCACGTCATCAACCGTGACCACCTCGCGGCGGCGCAGCGCCAGCCCGGTGATGCCGCCGGAAGCTGGCCATTCACCACCGTAAACCCACTTACCCTCCACCAGCCGCGCCATCAGGGTCATCTGGTCGCCCTCAGGCCGGTAGAGTGCCACTTCGGCCAGCTCTGCCCCGGTTGCCTCTACCGCGGCGCTGACCACCTGCTCGATCACGCTCACCAGGTCCAGCCGGCGTACCATACGCAGCGTGATCGTCTCCAGCGCTGCAAGCTGGTCAAGCTGGGCCTTGAGGGCCACATCGGTCTGCTCGAACAGCCGGGCATTGTCCACGGCGATGGCGGCCTGGTTGGCCAGGGCCTGCGCGGTGCGGCGCTTCTCCTCGGCCACAGGGGGGGAGCCGCCCCGCCAGCCCACCGCGATCAGGCCGAGCGGCTGTCCCTGGGCGGTCAGCGGCAGCAGCAGCCCGGAGCGCAGGCCCAGGCCAGCCAGAAGGCGCATCACGGCCTCATTAGCCCCCTCGAGCTCCTCGATGCTGGCCACCTCCTGCCGTTCCAACAGGCTGCGGACGGCGGGGGCCGCACCGAGATCAAGCGCCAGGTCGGCGGAGACCTGTGCCTCCTCAATCCCTCCGTTGATGTTCAGCAGGCGCAGCGCCGCGATCAGCCCACCTCCGTTTAGCAGGAACGCGGTGCAGGAGTCAGGCTCCAGCACCTCGATCAGGGTAGTGGACACCGCCCGCAGCACGTTCAGCCGTGAGAGCGACGCGCTGATGGCCGTGCTGGCGCTATAGAGCGCCTCCAGCTCGCGCGAGCGCGCACGGGTGGCCTCAAACAACTGGGCATTCTCCAGCGCTGTGCCCGCCTGCGCGGCAATGGCCTCCAGCAGCCGCCGGTCGTCGTCCGAATAAGCGTTGGGCATCTGGTAATTGCGCAGGGCCAGCACGCCCAGCACGCGGCGGCCCGCCTTGATCGGCACGGCCAGGAAGCTGATGGGCATCGGCTCCGGCCCCACCGGCTCCAGGCCCATCAGCCGGGCATGAGCCACCACATCCTTCGGAATGCTGAGCACCGCCCCGCTGCGGATCACGTACTCGGTCAGGCCATTTGCGGCGCGGCGCGGCGGCTCCTGAACGCGGCGGCCCTGCTCATAGGCCAGCGGGAAATGCAGCATATCGGTGGCGTCATCATACAGGGCGATGTAAAAACCGGAGGTGTCGAGCATACGCCCGATCTCGCGGTGGATGGTGGTCAGCAGGTCTTCCAGGTTCAGCGTGGCATTGAGCGCCTGCCCGATAGTGGTCAGCATGTGCAGGTCGTCCACGCGGTCCTTCAGCCTGAGCTGGGCACGGATCAGGCCGCGCAGCAGCAGTGCAGCCGTCAGGAAGGCGAGCAGCCCCACCGGCAGCAGCACCCGCGGCTCCCCCAGCAGGCGAACCGTGAGCAGTGGCGCGATCCCTGTCACCACATACCCGGTCAGCAGGATCGGGTCGCGGTGCTTGACCAGGTACAACTTCAGCGGCACCTGCCCCAGCCGCAGCCACACCAGCATGTTCAGGCTGGCCAGCAGATAATAGGCTATGGTGAACCCCAGCATCAGCAGCACCTGCCAGCCGGATGAGGTGGCCAGCGGCATCTCGACACCCGGCAGGGCGAACAGCCAGACCAGCGGCGGCAGGGCGGTGAGCAGCAGGCTGTCGTAGCCCACCATCTCGATCAGTGCGGCCCTTGTGTGGCTCGCCATGCTGCGCGGCACGCTGATCAGCAATCGCAGCGGCAGCGCGGCCAGCGCCCCGATCAGCGAGCACAGCAGCGCCGGCGGCAGGCCCATCACCAGCGCTGCCGCCAGCATCACAGCAGGTGCCAGGCTCATATAGAAGCCGTAAGGCAGCCGCGCGGTCAACAGGCTGGCGATCGCGTACATGATAATGAAGTTTAGATGGCCAATGGAGAGCGACGCGAGGCTCAGGTCGCGGTTCAAAATGATGGTTACCCCCAGAACCAGCCCGAATGCCGCCAGCGACAGGATGTTCTGGGCGCGGGTGGGTGTGTCCTCAGCGATGGGCTGCGCGCTGCGTCGCCTGGGTCTCAGGGGGATGTCAGGAGTTCTCATGCCCTTCCAGTAACTCTGCCTCTGCCTCACGCCTCCGCCAGCGGAAGCGTTTGTACACCCCGCGCAGGTCGGCGGGGTGTATTTTGCCAATGTTCTCAAAGAAAACGATCGCCGCGTTGCCCAGCGCCACCGTGCCGGTGGCGGCAGCGAACCCGGCTGCCAGCCAGCCTGCACCGGGTACCAGCTTGGCCAGCTCCTGCGCGCCGTACCGAATGGCCAGCCCGCCCGCGATGGCGCCTATCAACTCGCGGGCGCGGGCAGCGCTCATCGTCTCACCATAGATCGCTGCCAGCCGCAGCAGCAGCCGCACCTGGATCGCGATCAGCAGCGGGATCGCCAGCCCCGGCACCGGCTCCGCCCCGACCACCGCGGCGATGCCCCCCGACTCGCGGATGATACGCCGGGCCGCCTGGCGGCGGTAGCGCGGCAGCGCCCGCCCGATGGTAACGGCCATGCGCGGGTGCGCGTCGATCAGCGCCGGGATCAGCTCCTGCGCCACCCCTGTGCCGTACTTGGCCGAGATGGGGATGATGGGGGTGCGCAGCTTCAGCTCGGCGTCGCGCAGCACCGGCTTCAGGTCGCCCTTTAGCAGGTCGATCTTGTTCAGCACCACCACCACGGGCATGCCGCGCGCCCTCACCCGGGCGAACAGGTCGGCATCTGACTGGCGCACCCCGGCGGCGGCATCGAGCACCAGCACGGCCACATCGGCCTGATCGAGCGCCTGCAAGGCCAGCGCAGCGCGGTCAGTGCCTGCCACCTCACCGAAGCCAGGCGTGTCCACCAGCCAGAAGGGGCCGAAGCGTTCGGCCAGCGCCTCCGTGGTCGTGCCCGGCACCGCCGAGACGGTGGAGAGCTTCTTGCCCTTGAGCTGGTTGAACAACGTCGATTTACCGGAGTTCACCGGGCCGATGATGGCGATCTGCGCCCGCGCCTCGGCGGCAACCTCGGCCTCGATCTGCCGCAGATCAAGCGTCTCCATGAAACGCTGGATATCCTTCATCCGGGTTGGCAGTGACATGCCCTGTGTGACCTCCGTCATCTGTTTATGTATTTTAAACACTCACGCCGAAACGCGCCGGCAATTTTGGCCGATCCGGCCCTGCTATGCGGGAGATTCACCCGAAATTCACAATAGCCGCGCGAAAGCTTTATGCAACAACGAAATTCAAACCATGCCTTACTCAATTCTCACCGATAGTTTATCCCTGCCTGCTGTCTGAGGCCAGCGAGGGCCGGGCCGGGTACCTCACCTCCTCGTCGTCGTTCGGGGCGGCGGAAGGGGTGAGATCAGCCCGCCACCGGCCCTCGCACATCTGGCTCCGATTGTGCTACACTATGCCCCACGATCACACCTGTGAGGGGGTTGTATGAGCGACAGACGCGATCACATCGCGGCGCGGCTGGGGGAGCGCGGCGCTGAGACGCTGGCCATCTTCATGACGCTGGGGCCGGATGAGTGGGACTCGCCGGTTTACCCCGCCGACGACGCGGGTGCGCCCCTGTGGACCGCTCGCGAGGTGCTGTGTCACTTCATCTCCGCCGAGCGCAGCTTTCTGGCGTTGTTTCAGGACGTGCTGGCGGGCGGCCCCGGCGCACCGGAGGACTTCGACATCGACCGCTTCAACCGGGGCCAGGTGGCGAAGATGGCGGGCATCCCGATCGAGGAGCTGCTGGAGCAGTTCGCCGCCGTGCGCGCCGAGGTGATCGCCTTCGTACGTGCCCTCGCTGACACTGACCTGGACCGGGAGGGGCGGCATCCGTTCTTCGGCGTCGTCTCGCTGGAGAAGGCGCTTAAGCTGATCTACCGGCACAACGCCCTGCACGAGCGCGATATGCGCCGCGCCCTGGGCGGGGATACCGGTTAAGGGGTGAGGTCTCCGCCGTCCCTCTGAAAAGACCGAGCGAATACTGAGGAGCAATCCGCATGGCACAGGAAAAGAAAGAACACCGCAAAGGCCGCGACACCAACCTGCTGATCCGCTGGGCGATCAGCGCGCTGGCCATCTGGGCGGCCATCGAGCTACTGCCCGGCATCGTGCCTGTCAACAGCAGCGTGGTGGCCATCCTGATCACCGCGCTGATCTTCGGGCTGGTGAACGCGCTGATCCGCCCGCTGGTGGTGCTGCTGACCTGCCCGCTACTGATCCTCACGCTGGGGCTGGGCACACTGCTGGTCAACACCGCCATGTTCGCACTGGCGGGCTGGATCGGCAGGCAGTTCGGCGTGGGCTTCACCATCGACGGTTTCTGGAGCGCCTTCCTCGGCGCACTGATCGTCAGCGTCGTCAGCGTGGTGCTCAGTGCACTGCTGGGCGAGCGCCACGACTGACAGCCTGTGACCGGATGGAGCCTCCCCTGATGAAGATCACACCGCTGACACTCCCCGGCACCTACGAGATCACGCTCAACCCTATCGCCGACGAGCGCGGCTACTTCGTCGTGACCTATGAGGCCAGGGCCTTCGCGCAGCATGGGCTGGTGACGGCCTGGGTGCAGGAGAACCAGTCGCTGTCCCGGCGCGGCGTGGTGCGCGGCCTGCACTTCCAGCTCCCCCCCTGCAGCGAGACCAAGCTGGTACGCGTGCTGGCGGGGGCCGTGCTCGATGTGTTCGTCGATCTGCGCAAAGGCTCGCCCACCTACGGCCGCTGGGACTCCTGCGAGCTGTCTGCCGTGCGTCACAACATGATCTACCTGCCGCGCGGCTTTGCGCACGGCTTTTGCGCCCTCACCGACGAGGCGGTCATGGCCTATAAGGTCGATGCCTACTACGCGCCGGAGGCCGCCGGGGGCATCCGCTGGAACGACCCCGACATCGGCATCCGCTGGCCCGTGGAGCATCCGACGCTCTCGGCGCGCGATGCCGCCCTGCCGCTGCTGCGCGATTTCGACTCACCGTTTACCTGGGAGGGGTAGGTGCGGGCCTCCCTTCCCCATCGTATCACCCGCCACTATGCCGCTGATACACACCACCACCTTCAAAGTGCGCCACTACGAGTGCGATGCCTACGGGCATGTGAATCACGCCACCTACCTGCGCTACATGCAGGAGGCCGCCTTCGAGGCCTCAGCGGCGGCAGGCTACGACTTCAGCCATTATGACGCACTGGGCAGCCTGTGGTTGGTGCGCGATACCGACGTGGAGTATCTGCGCCCGCTACGCTACGGCGACACGGTGGTGGTCACCACCTGGGTGGCCGACTTCCAGCGGGTGCGTTCGCGGCGGGCCTACGAACTGCGCCGCGACTCCGATGGCGAGCTCGTGGCGCGCGCCCTCACCGACTGGGCCTATCTGGACGCCGCATCGGGGCGGCCCGCGCGCATCCCGCCGGAGATGGTGGCGCGCTTCATGGCGGGCGGCCCGGCCCCGTGGGATGCCCTGCCGCCGCGGACACGCTTCCCCGATCCCCCTCCCCCGCCGCCGCAACCGGTGATCGCCCGGCGTGTGGTGGAGTGGCGCGACCTGGACCCGATGCGCCACGTGAACAACGCCGTCTACCTGGCCTACATGGAGGAGGCAGGCGTGGGGGCCCCGGCGGCGTTCGGCTGGCCGCTGGCGCGTTTGATCGAGCAGGGGGTGGGCATCTTCATGCGGCGCGTACGCGTGGAGTACCGCGAGCCGGCGCTGCTGGGCAACGAGCTGGCGATCACCACCTATCTATCCGGAGTGCGCAGCGCCAGCGGACTACGGCACTATACCATCACGCGCCCGGCAGATGGAATGCTGCTGGCACGCGGGCTGGCGCAATGGGCCTTCGTCGATCTGGAGACAGGGCAGCCGCGCCGCGCCCCGCAGGGCATGGTGGCGGACTTCGCGGGGCACATCAGCGCCGGGTGAGCAAAGTCGCAGGGCCTTCTCCTGGGAGCGCCTAACTTAGTGGGCCAATGATGGGTGGGGGCCAGAATCCGTCGCCCGGGGCGCGCCGCGATGTGCTTTCACACAGGCCTATGTTCTGGATACCCCCTCCTTGACGCTCCACGCAAATCATCATAGACTGTACATAGGGGCACAAACCGGCCTGTCCGCGTGGGGGTACGTATTACCTTTCTACTCTCGTATCATTCAATCCCCATACCGCCTCGTCGGCTTGCCGGCTGTTCGCCAACATCATGAACGGCAAAAGGAGTTAAAAAGGAGATGAAACGACACAGGCGCATCCATCTTGTGGTGGGGGTGCTGGCGATCGTGCTGCTGCTGGCCCTGATCCTCGCAGCGGTAGCCAGCGCGCAAACTGGTGTACAGGCCACCACGCTGTATAACGCAAAGCTGCGCTCAGGGCCGGGCACCGGCTACGCGCAGATCGCCGTCATCCCCTTCGGCACGGTCCTGCCCGCCACCGGGCGTAATGCCGACTCAACCTGGATTCAGCTCAACTACAACGGCATCATCGGCTGGACAGCAGCCTCGCTGCTCAGCCTGGCCGGAGATGTGGGCAGCCTGCCAGTGGGCGGCATCGCCGTGGAGGCCCCGGCAGGGGGCGTCACCGGCACCAACCCCAACCTGCTCAACGTGCGCTCAGGGCCGGGCACCAGCTACGCTGCGCTGGGGCAGCTCCCGCCTGGCAGCACCATCGCGCTCAACGGGCGCTGGGGCAGCGGCCCCTATCTGTGGGTGCGCTTCGATTACAACGGGCGTGAGGCGTGGGCCGCCGGATGGCTGCTGACCATTGCAGGCGATGTGATGGCCCTGCCCGACATCCAGGCCGGGGAGAGCGCCCCACCCAGCGCGCCGCCGTCCGCCCCGCCGCTGCCCGCAGGGGCCGTGATCGGCACCAACGCGGGTGTGCTCAACGTGCGCGGCGGCCCCGGCACCACCTACGGCACCGTCGGGCAGCTCCCGGCGGGCACCACCATCGCGCTCAACGCCCGCTGGGGCAGCGGGTCGAGCGCCTGGGTGCGCTTCGACTACAACGGCCAGCCTGGCTGGGTTGCGGCCTGGCTGCTGCGCATCACCGGCGACGTGAACAGCCTGCCGGACATCCAGGCCGAGTATCGCGCCGCCGAGCAGGCCGTGCGCCAGATTTGCCAGACCGGGCAGGCCGTGCCTCTGGCCGCCGCCTATGCGGGCGGCCCCGGCGTGCACCCCACGCTGATCCTCAACCCCAACGGCACCGATCACGCCTGGGCGGGCTGGGCCTGGAGCTGGCGGCCCTCCGCCACGCTGGCGACACAGCTTGTAGCCTGCGTCGAGCCGCAGCAGGAGAACGTGATCGAGGTGTGCCACTACACCGGCCCGGATATCACTCGCTACCAGTACTCGGTGGCCGTGCGGCTGTTTGCCGTGCAGTCCGGTCAGCAGATCGCCAGCACCACCCTGTGGGGTACACCCCCGCGTGAGTGCCGCCAGTGGGAGCCGTGGGACCTGGTACGGCTGGCCGGCGGGCCGGTGCAGCCCACCCAGTTGATCGACTGGCTGCGGCCTTACGCGCAGCCGTGACCGTTGAGCACCGCCTGTAAGGGAATGGGATACACGCTGAAGTAACCAACAGCCATCAATTGACCTCACCTCATGTCTCGCTAAGCTCAGCTCTCCTGTCTCCAGGGATGGAGATCAAAGGCGCGACTGGGGTGAGGTCTTTAAGATGTGGGCCTGTATTGCCCTTATAGTCCTTATAATGCCTGTTCATTCTTCAGTCGCGTCGAGCTGGGAGAGATTCTCTATGACAGCACATACACATCACCGGGAGCGAAGGTGGGGGCTGCTGGCGCTGGTGGCCCTGCTGGCGCTGGCGTGCGCCCTGCCATCGTTCGGCGGCGGCGAGGAGGGCCCCGGCAAGGGCACCGGAACCGCCGAGGAGGCTGCCGAGACCGAGGAGGAGAACACCGCCGATCGGCCCGCGCTCGACCAGAAGGTGATCGAGCCCGGCTCCGGCGTCTCGGTCAGCATCCCGGCGGGCTGGTACAGCCGGGCGCAGACCAACCTGATCGAGATATCCAACCGGCCCATCGAGGAGCTGGACGAGGCCACCGAACTGCCGCCCGGCACGCTGGCCATGACCATCACCTCGATGCCTGACCTGGGCGTCACCGAGGCGATGACGCTGGAGCAGCTTGTCAGCGAGGTGCTGCTCGACGAGACCATGCAGGTGATCGGCGAGCCACAGAGCATCCAGATCGGTAGCTCTGAGGCTGTCATCGTCGATCTGGCGCTGTCGGGTATGCCGTCCTTTGAGGGCATGGACCTGTCCGGCTTCCTGCTGGTCGTCGATCGCGCCGATGGCGGTGGGCTGGTGATGGCCCTCGCCGCCGCGCGCCCGGAGGACTGGCCGGAACTGCGGCAGACCGCGCTCGACATCCTGGGCACGCTGGAGTTCTCGGAGCCAGGCGGCGACGACGTCGCGGGCGGTGACCTGCTCCCCGGTGAGGTGGATAACGAGGACAACCCGCAGGGCAGGCCGCCCGGCTTCATCTGGCAGGTGCAGCGCCCGCAGGGGACGCAGGATGGGTACTTCGGGCGGCTGGGCGGCATGGCCCCCCGTGACGGCATCCTGTATGTGGCCGATGCTGACTTCGGCCTGTGGAAGATCAACGCTGAGGACGGCTTCACCGAGGGCTATCTCGACCTGGCAACCTACGGCGTGCAGGCGGTCGACGTAGCCTTTGGCTCCGACCCCACCTACGCCTACGTCGCCGATCAGCAGAAGAACACGGTCGTTATCGTCGACCTGACGGCGGGGATGATCATCGGCGAGATGGGCGCGGGCGACTTCACGCCGGGGTCGCCGATCAGCGTAGCCGTCACGTGGGACGACCGCGTGTTCGCCACCGACGTGACGCCCTCTGAGGAGGCCATCCTCTACGAGTTCGAGCGCTGGGGCGGGCTGGTTGACAGCTACCCGCTGGCCACGACCGGCGCGCCGCTGGGGGCACTCTATCTGGCCTTTGCGCCTGACGGCTCGCTGTATCTCGTCAGCCACATGGGCGTCATCATCCAGATGGACCTCGCGGGGATGGACATCCTGCTCAAGACCGCCATGTCGCTCAATGAGACCGGCCTTATCGCCGATGCCACAGTAGGCATCGACGGCGGGTTGTATCTCGCCGCAGAGAACGGCCTGTTCCGCGTCGACCCGGCCAGCGGGGCGGTGCTGGCGCGCTACGGCACGCGCGATGACAGCCTGCCATACATGGAGGGCGGCTTCCAGGCCCCGCGCGGCATCGCCGCCTTCCTCGACGGATCGATCTTCTATTCAGACTGCGTGCCCGGCCAGTACGGCATCGTAGGGGCCTTCCGCATGCCGTGATGCTGACACGCCTGCAAGGCGGCGGGGGCGGATAGCCCCCGCCGTTCCCCATCAAATCGGGTATTGACGGTAGCTTTTCACCGTCTATAATCGGATACCGTCTAAATTTGAACCTCCTCTTACCCCTCCCCTGGAGCAAAGCGATGTCTACCCGCTATACCCTCCCGCTCCTGACAGCAGCTGCTGTGCTTCTCTTAAACGCCTGCCAGCCCGTACCGGTAACCGAAGCGCCTGAGCTGAAAGTCTCAGCCGTCGCAGAGGCCGGGGTGGATGTACACCTCACCCTCGCTGACGGCGCTGGCGTCACCATCCCGGCAGGCGGGGTGGAACCGGGCGACACGGTTGAGATGCAGATGCTTAACCGGGCTGATCAGAGTTGGTGGCAGCCCACAAACAGCGACGGATTTCAAGTTGGCCCCGTCTACGAAATCACCGCCGGGAGCAATCTCCCCGGCTTTGAGGCCGCCATCACCCTCCCCTTTGACCCCTACGGGCTGACAGAGGAGCAGATCACTGCCACCCGGATCGCCTACTATCTGGACGGGCAGTGGGTTGCGCTCCCCTCGGTCGCCGATGCGGACGCGCACACTGTTACCGCCACTGTCCACCATCTCAGTTTGTTCACCTGGACGCGCCGGTTGGTCGGCAATCAGGCCCCCCCTGTGACCCTGAGCGCCAGCCCCACCGCCTACGCCGATGTTGAGTATACACTCGACGGGGAGAAGTACTTTGCCAGCGTGGACGACCTTGTGATCGACATCTACGCCACCGACCCGGAGGCTGAGCGTCTCAGCGTGTACTGCCGGGTCAACTTCGACACCGTCGTCAGCCAGGCCATCAGCGACCTGGCCGGGTGGTCCAACACTTTCGGGGAGGCGCTGGCTTACCAGATGTTCTGGATCACCCTTGTGGGTGAGGGTGGTGTCAGCATCGGCCCCGCGCCCGCCCTGCTGGCCGAGCAGATCCGCACCGGGCTGCAGTTCCCGGAGACGCATCACGCGATTACCGGGCCGATCATCGATCTGAGCGACTACAAGATCGCGCCCGGTCATTATCAGATGGTGGTGGATGTCAGCGCCCTGCCGCTCGACGGCGACCTGGACAGTATCGAGGTGCAGGTGCTGGTGTACGACGACGTCCCGGAAGAGCCGGTTGAGCGCACCCTGATCATCCCGGTCACGCGCAGGCATATCCCGGCCCCGCCCATTCCGGTCGGCCCCGGCCCCACCGCGCTGATGCTGTGCCCCTCACAGCCCACCTTTGAGTGGCGTCTTCAGGACGCTGAGACGAACAGCTACCGGTTCCGGCTGGTTCGGGGTGATGATCCCTGGTCAGGGCACGCCGCCGCCGAGTGGACCTGCAGGCTGGGAAGCAGCGGCGCGCCGTGTTCCGGCAGCGGCCCGGCCGATTACTACGCCGCGGCATGGCAACCCGCTGCGCCCCTGAGCGACGGCGTCTACAGCTGGGCGATGGCTGCCTCCTCTGAGCACGACGAGAGCGCCTTCCGCCCCCCCGACTCATCACGCTCGGCGGGGTTTCAGTTCACGGTAGATGGCACGCTGGAGGGCGACTCATGCGTTGAGCGCAGCACCCTCACCCCCCTGTGGGTTGACCTCACCACCGAGGGCACAGAGGTGTGGCGCTCGCGCGTGTTTGGCACCGGCAGCTATCACTGGATGAGCTGGGAGATTTACGAGGGCGATGAGCTGATCCTGAGCCGCGTGGCCGATGACGAGCTAACTCTCGATCTGGCGGCGATCTACGGCGCTGAGGCCGTCGCTGGCAGGACGTTCACAATCCATATCGCGGCGGTGGTTGATGACTCCCACTCCGGAACGGGCCGCTCCTCGCGCCCCATCAGTGCGGCTGTAACGGTGACCTTCCCACCACAGGCCGCCCCCGATGCCACCCCGACCTACACCGCTCCCCCCTCACCGACGGCAGAACAGGCCGCCACACCGACGCCCACCTCCACCCCTACCACCACGCCGCCCCCCGCACCCGCAGGCTGCTTCAACGACCTGGCCTTCGTGGCCGACGTGACCGTGCCTGACGGGACTTCCTTTGCGCCGGGGGAGCATTTCACCAAGACTTGGCGGGTGCAGAACATCGGCACCTGCCCGTGGACTGCCGATTACCGGTTTGTGTTCTATCAGGGAGACCGGATGTCAGGCCCCGACTCGATCCCCGCGCCCGCCGCGGCCCCCGGCGCGCAGGTCGAGATCTCGGTGAACCTGACCGCGCCCACCGCTGATGGCACTTACCGGAGCTGGTGGGTGATGGTGGACCCAACCGGCAAGGCATTTGGCCAGACCCCCTATGTGGAGATCGTAGTTGGCTCAGGCGGGGGCGGTATCATCGGGATGGCAAACCCGGCCGCAGCCTACTGCGGGGGGCTGGGCTATCGGCTGGAGACGCGCAGCGGGCCGCTCGGCGAGGCGGGCTACTGCATCTTCCCGGACGGCAGCGAATGTGATGAGTGGGCCTTCCTGCGCGGCGAGTGCGGGCAGAGCTGGTCATACTGCGCGCGGAACGGTTACACGCTGCAGCCCTACAACGAGGAAAGCGGCCTGTGTGTGTTCCCCAACGGCTCGTCGTGCCCTGAGTACGATTATTTCAACAGGCAGTGCGGCCCGTAGAGGACTGCCCCTGCCCGACCGGCGGCGAGCCGGGCGCGGCGGAACGCTACCTGGCGATGCTGCGCGCGGGCGGGTCGGCCTACCCGATCGACGTGCTGAAGGCGGCGGGCGTTGACCTGACGCAGGGCGACGCGGTGGACGCGGCCTTTGCCATCATGGCGGGCTACGTGGATCGGCTGGAGGCGCTGGTGGGGTAGAGGGTTGCACCGGGCTGCGTGGATCGGCGCGGGGCGAGGGCAGATGGGACGCGCCGTGGCGCGTCCCTGCGGGCTGGTGGTGCACACCCCCACCCATCCTCGGCAGCAGATAGCTGCCTCGGATTCGCCCTCCCCCGTACGTACGGGGGAGGGTGCCGAAGGGGCAGCCGGAGGCTGCGCCACGACGGCGGGTGGGGGTGCAGGCCCCGGCGGGGCTGGCTGCTGCCCGTGTTATCTCGCGCCGCCCGTTCGCCCCCTGAAAGGGGGAGAGGGCCGACCGAAGGTCGGGCAGAGGGGGTGTTTAGCCTTATTGCCCCCGCCCCCCGGACCGGGTAACATCGTGCCTGTGGACAACGACGCGCTGACCCCTGATGCCGGATATGAGGCCGCCGGGCACATCCCCGTGCTGCTCGCCGAGGTGCTCGACGCGCTGGCCCCACGCCCCGGCGGGCTGTACCTCGACGGCACGCTGGGCGCCGGGGGGCACACTGCCGCGCTGCTGGAGGCCTCCGCCCCCGATGGCCGCGTGCTGGGCCTCGACCGCGACCCCGCGGCGCTGGCCGCCGCCCGCGCGCGCCTGGCCCCCTTCGGTGACCGGCTGGTGACGGTCCATGCCAGCTACGCCGAGATGGGCAGCCTGGCCCCCGCCCACGGCTTCGGTGCGGTGGACGGCATCCTGCTGGACCTGGGCTTCTCCTCGCTGCAGATCGACGACCCCGCGCGCGGCTTCTCCTTCCGCCATGACGGCCCGCTCGACATGCGCTTCGATACGCGGGGCGGCCTGACCGCCGCGCAGATCGTCAACACCTGGCCGGAGGACGAGATCGCGGGCATCCTGTTTGAGTACGGGGAGGAGCGTCACAGCCGCCGCATCGCGCGGGCCATCGTGGCCGCGCGCCCCATCGAGACGACGGCGCGGCTGGCCGAGGTGGTGCGGGCCGCCGTGCGGGGCGCCATGCCGGGCGGGCGGGGGCGGGGCCGCGAGCGCATCGACCCGGCCACGCGCACGTTCCAGGCGCTGCGCATCGCCGTCAACGACGAGCTGGGCGAGCTGGCGCGCGCGCTGCCGCAGGCGGTCGAGCTGCTCAGGCCGGGCGGGCGGCTGGCGGTGATCAGCTTCCACTCACTGGAGGACCGCATCGTCAAGCGCTTCCTGCGCGATGCCGCCCGCGACTTCATCCCTGACCCCGCGCACCCGATGGGTGGGGTCGAGACCGCACCGCTGCTGCGCCTCATCACGCGCAAGCCGGTCACGGCCTCCGACGCGGAGAGCGAGGCCAACCCGCGCGCCCGCAGCGCCCGTCTGCGCGCCGCCGAACGGGTGTAAAGCGAGCTACCTGCCCCCCGCGGTGGTTCGAGGCGCCTTTTCACGAACCGGATATAATAGAGGCCATGGTAGACGATCAACAGCCGCGTGACACCTGGATACCCCGCATGCTGCGTCAGGCCCGCTGGCGCACCGAGACGCAGGCCACCTCACTGGTGCTCACTGTGATGGTCATCGTGGCGCTGATCGGCGCGCTGTATCTGGCACAGGCCAGCCGCACCGCCGCTGCCGGTCGACGCGTGCAGGCGCTGGAGGCTGAGCGACAGGTGCTGGAGCAGCAGAACGCCCAGCTCCGCGCCGAGATCGCCGCACTGCGCTCCGTGCCGCGCCTGATCGCCGAGGCCGAACGGCTGGGTTATCACGTCGCCAGCGTGGAGGAAGTCGATTACATCACGCTGGAAGGGCTGCCCCCACCGCCCCCACCCGACCCCACCGAGGGCCGCGACGTGCCCGCCCTGGCCCCCGTGCAGCTCGTGCCTGAGGAGCCGCTGCCCACCTACGATGAGACGCTGGACAGCTGGCTGGCCGAGGAAACCGCCGGGTTGCGTGAGCAGCTCCGCGACTTCCTGTACCGCACCTTCGGCATTGGGCCAGCTCCGGATGAGGAGGAGGCGGCGCCCTGATGTTCGGCTCACACCGCAGCCGCCTGCGGCTGGTCAGCGCCATCCTGGCGATCCTGGCCGCCCTGATCGTCTACCGCCTGATCTCGCTCCAGTTCGGCGGTGTCGACACGGCCTACTTCGCCGAGCGCGCCCTGTCGGAGTATCGCTATCAGGTCACCGTCACCCCGCCGCGCGGCGAGATCTACGACCGCAACGGGGTGCTGCTGGCCACCAACACGCTCGAATATGAGATCGGCGTCTCGCCCGTGCTGGTCTACGACCGTGAGGAGACGGCCTCCCGGCTCGCTGAGGCGCTGGGCCTGCCCCGCGAGGAGCTGCTGGCCGACCTCTCCAGCCCGGCCCCCTATGTGCTGCTGGCACGTCCGGCACCCGCTTCAGCGGGGCAGCGCGTGCTGGAGCTCGACCTGGATGGCGTCAGCGTGACCCCCATTCCCCGCCGCTACTATCCGCATGGGGCGATGGCCTCGCAGGTGCTGGGCTTCGTGGGCTACGATAACACCGGTTACTATGGCATCGAGGGTTATTATAATGACCTGCTGGCCGGCTCCAGCGGCATCGGCGATCAGAGCCGCATCCCCTTCGAGGCCACTGCAGGCGACGACTGGTACGGTGGCGCGACACTTTACCTGACCATCGACAGCGAGATACAGCATCTGGCCGAGAGCACGCTGGCTCAGGCCGTGCGCGAGACCGGTTCGCGGGGCGGCACGCTGATCGTCTACCAGCCGCAGACCGGCGAGATCCTGGCGATGGCCAACGAACCGCGCTTTGACCCCAACAACTTCTTCAACCAGTCAGACACTCTGTTCGAGAATCCGGCCATCAACCACATCTATGAGCCGGGCAGCACGCTCAAGGCCATGACGATGGCCATCGCACTGGAGAACGGCACCGTGCGCCCCGACAGCACCTACGATGACAAGGGCGTGATCGAGGTGGGCGGGCTGGCCATCTACAACTGGGACCGCGCCGCACACGGCATCACCACCATGACCGAATTGCTGGGTAAGTCGCTCAACGTGGGGGCGGCCACGCTCAGCGTGAGCCTGGGCCCCACGCGCTTCTACGCCGGCATGGAGGCCTTCGGCTTTGGGCGGCCCACCGGCATCGACCTGCAGGGCGAGGTGGCCGGCGTCCTGCGCAAGCCCGGCAATGCCAACTGGTTTGAGTCCGACCTGGGAACCAACGCCTTCGGGCAGGGTCTCTCGGTAACCCCTCTCCAGATGATCGTCGCCTTCGGCGCGCTGGCCAACGACGGCCTGTTGATGCAGCCGCACATGATCACCCTGCGTGTCAACCCCGACGGCACGCAGACGGCCTTCGAGCCAACCGTGGTGGGCCGCGCCGTCTCAGAAAACACGGCCCGCGAGATGACCCGCATGCTGGCCAACGCGCTGGAGCAGGAGGCCTCCGCCGCGCTGGTGGATGGCTACCGCATCGCGGGCAAGACGGGCACGGCGCAGATCCCCATCCCCGGCGGCTATGATCCCGACGCTACTATCGGCAGCTTCATCGGCTACGGCCCGGTGGATGACCCCCAGTTTGTGGTGCTGGTCAAGCTCGACAGGCCGACCAGCTCGCCGTGGGGATCGCAGACCGCCGCGCCGGTGTTCAGCTACTTCACCGAGCGCCTGGTGGTGCTGATGGAAATCCCCCCCGACGACGTGCGGTTGGCCGCCGCGCCGTAGTACCTCCTCTGCCCAATTATCTCCCTCCGCCGGGGCGATCAGAACGCATAGGCACCCCGGCTCGTCGCAAGCTCCGATTTTGCCCCCCTTGCAAGGGGGGCGGCTGGCGGGCCAGAGGTCCGTTATCGGAGGTCTTGATACGGGAGGCGGCGGGCCTCTCGCCCCCTGAAAGGGGGAGAGGGCCGACGCCGGGCGACCGTCAGGTCGGTGCGTCGGCCAGAGGGGGTGCTGGCAGCGGACGCGCAGTTGCGCGTCCCTACAGGATCGGGCGGGGGCGGATGCGCCTGACCTCTGCCAGGGTGAGGGGACTTCCCCTCTGTTGGCATAACCCGCCGATTCCTGCTACCTTAAATACCATATGATGTCATCTGGAACCGACCGCACCCGTTCGATAAGCACCCTGCGCCGCCTCATGGGGCTGGTGATCAGCGCCGGGGTGGCGCTGATCTACTTCGTGCTGGCCTGGTCCAGCGAGCCGCCCCTGCAGGCCCAGGAGGACCTCAGGCCGCGCCACCTGGGCTACGGCATCAGCGTGGCCCCGCACCTGCCCTCGCGGCCCGATCTGCTCAACCAGATGGGCCTCGACTGGGTTAAGGTCTATGACACGGCGCAGCTCCGCGATTACCCCAACCACCACATCCTGTACCGCACCGAGGTGCGCCGCCTGCCCGATGAGGCCTGGGATCGCAACCTGCCGAACCTGGCCCTGGAGCTGGTGGCGGCGGGCGTCGATGCCATCGAGATCGGCAACGAGCCTAACCTGGGCGCGGAGTGGGAGACCGGCCCGCCCAACCCGGAGGAGTTCGCCCAGGCGCTGTGCCGCGGCTACCGCGCCATCAAGTCGGTGGCCCCGCAGCTTGTGGTGGTGTCGGGTGGGCTGGCCCCCACCGCAGGCACACCCGACGGACTCAACATGGACGATTTCGAGTTCGCCCGGCGCATGCTGGCGGCGGGCGCGGGGGCCTGCTTCGACGCCTTCGGCTACCACCCCTACGGCTTCAACCAGCCGCCGGAGGCCGATCCCTACGCCAACCCGTTCAGCTTCCGCCGCGCCGAGCTGATGTACCAGCTCCTGTGGGATTACGGCGTGCGCGATAAGCAGATCTGGATCACCGAGTTCGGCTGGGTACGCAACCCCGCCGAGGAGGGCATCGACTGCTCCAGCGCGCCGGAGTTCCGCGACTTCCAGTGGATGGCCTTCCCTGCCGAGACACAGGCGGGCTACACCGCGCGCGCGCTGCGCTTCGCCGAGCGCAGCTGGCCCTGGGCCGGGCCGATGTTCCTGTGGAACCTCAACTGGAACGAGTACACCGATACCGGCTACGAGCCGGTGTGCAGCCACCTGCGATGGTATGGCGTCACCGACCGGGACGGGACGCCCCTGCCGGTCTTTTACGCCGTGCAGCAGGTACAGAAGCGCATACCCTACGAATACCGCCCCACCGTTGGGGCGGTTGTCACTAATATGACCGCCATCGTCGAGGCGGGCTGCGGCGGCTACATGCAGATCGGCAGCTTCACCGTGCTCAACCGCGGCTATCCCGGCGTGCTGAACGCCTCGGTGAAGCCTGCCAACGGGCCGGGCCGCCCCGTGGTGGGTGTCAGCGCCGACACAGCCCGCAGCGGCGACGAGATCGCCGTCTATGTCGACGCCACCGACGCGCCGCCCGGCCTGCATCTGGTGGCCATCAACCTGCGCGCGCCAGCCGGGCAGCGCATCTCCAGCCGGGTGGTGCGCGGCTGGTTGTTTGTCACCTACCCCACCCGGCCTGAATGCATCGCCCGTTACCGGGGGGAGACGGGATGACCACTCCGCCGCGTTCCACCCCCAGGGATGATCCCACCCCGGCGCGCGGCCTGCGCATCCCGGACCCCCTTGACGGACTCCTGCGGGCTGGCCAGGCCGATATGAAGGCACGGCTGGGGGCCGCGTTCTCGCAGCTTGGTCGCAAGGGCCACGCCGTCGGCCTCTATGAGCAGGCACTGCAGGGCTACCGCGCCGCCAACGACCGCGAGCACCAGGCGGTGACGCTGCTCAACTTGGGGCTGACCTACTGGGCGCAGGGTGAGGCCGAGAAGTCGCTGGCTGCGTTGCGCGAGGGCATGCTGCTCTACCGCGTGCTGGGCAATCGCCGCGGCGAGGCCGACGCGTTGAACTGCCTGGGGCTGGTGTGCTATGAGCGCGGCAGCTATGCGCAGGCGGTGGCCTACTTCGAGCAGGCGGTGGCGATGCTGTGGGAGCTGGGCGAGCGCAAAGTGGAGGCCGACACGCTCGACCTGATCGGCATGGCGCAGCGCCGTCAGGGCCGTCTATCCGACGCCGAGGATGCGCACCGCGCCGCCCTCAAGATAAGGCAGGCACTGCACGACCGCGAGGGTGAGGCCGCCACGCGGCACGCGCTGGCTGTGCTCTATGAGGCGCGTGGGCAGCCGGAGCGCGCCATCGCTTATTACGAGTGGGCTGTGCGCGTTCGCCAACAGATCGGCGACCGGGCAGGGGAGGCCGTCAGCGCTTACAATCTGTCCCGGCTCTATGAGTCGATGGGGTTCCTGCAGGAGGCCGAGGCGCTGCTGGCGCGCGTAGTGGAGATCGAGACCAGGCTGGGCCACCCCACCCTGCTGCAGGACGAGGCCGAGCTGGCCGACCTGCGCCGCAGGCGGCGTGACGCGGGCCTCCCCATGCCCGATGAGGACACACGCACCTATGAGCGCCCGGATGAGGAGTTGCTGGACGAGACGCGCCCCTCGCCCCGGCCTCCCATCGGCGAGCTGAAACGCCCCGACCTTGACGGGCCGGACTGACCTCACCACGGCGTATCCGTCCCGATCGCCCCGGCAATTGACAGCCTTGCGCGGTATTCCTTACAATTGACACAGAGGCCGTCCACCGCTTTTCTGGAGGAACCGGGGTTATATGTCACAGGATGATCCGACCGAGCGCAGATTCGGCGAGCCGGGCATTGGCAATTTTGTGGTGCTCGGCGACGGCAGCGTGGTCAGGCTGCCGGATGAAGCCTCAAGCGTCTACATCAAAGAGCAGCCGATCCTGCCACCGGTGTTCATCAGCTATGCCAGTGAGGACCGCCCCGAGGTGCTCAAGCTGGTGGAGCATCTGCGCGAGGCGGGCTTCACCGTGTGGTTTGACCGCGACGACATCGCCACGGGGGAGGATTGGCTGCGCGAGATCAACAACGGGCTGCACCGCTGTGTGGCGCTGGTGGCGGTGATCAGCGATCACACTCGCGCCAAGATCGCCGACCCCCAGCGCGGGCTGGTGCTGCGCCACGAGCATCAGGAGGCGCTGCGCCTGTTCCGCCCGGTCATCCCTGTGCTGCTTGATGGGAACACCCTGCCGCCGTACTTCCCACCACGCGCCAACTATCTGAAGGTGGAGCCGGAGGGGCAGATCGCGCCCAGCCTGGCCCGCATCGAGGCGGAAGTGCGCCGCCATGTGCGCCGCCCCGGCCGCTTCCTGATCGATCAGTCCCCCTCCGCGCCGCGCACCTTCGTGGGCCGTGAGGAGGAGCTACGCGCCGTCTACGAACTGCTGCAGGGCAGCGATGCCGTGGTGGTAACCTCGCAGCAGGCCGCCGCGGTGCAGGGCCAGGGCGGCATCGGCAAGACCATGCTGGCCGGTGAGCTGGTGCGGCGGCTGGCCCCGCGCTACCCGGGGGGCGTACTGGTGCGCACCTTCGGCTCCCCGGAGCACGGCCCCGACGGCGCCCCGCTGCCGCGCTCGGTGGACCTCGCCGCCAGCACACTCAATGAGTGGGCTCGGCTGGCGCTCAAGAGCGCCTTTGAGGAGGGGCACAGCTACACCCCCGATGAGGTGCGCGGCGCGCTGAGCACTTACGGTGAACTGCTCGTGTTCATCGACGATGTGTGGGATACCGACGTGGCCGCGCTGGCCACCGTCCTGAGCGCCCTTCCCCCCGGCACCGACCGGCTGGTGACGACACGCTTCACCGCCGTCGTCAGTGCGTCGGGCAGCCGGCTGTACCGGCTGGGCCGCCTCAGCCAGGAGGACGGCGTGGCGCTCCTCAGGGATCGGCTGGAGAAGAAGCCGGGGCCACTGCCGCCTGAGGAGCTGCTGGTGTGCGCCTGGCAGGCCGTCGACGGGCACGCGCTGGCGCTGGAGTTGATCGCAGGGCGGGCGCAGGAGAACAGCACCTTCCGCGAGGTGGTTGAGGAGCTGGAAGCCTGCATCGAGGGAGGCGAGGGGCTGGACGAGGTGGCGCTGCTGCTGCCAGAGGAGGCCCACACGCGTGACAGCAGCCTGCTGGCTACGCTGCGCCTGAGCTACGAGCACCTGACCGAGGAGATCAAGCCACGCTTCCGGGCGCTGGGTGCCTTCGCGCCGGGCGGCTCATTCGACCGCCCCGCGCTGGCTGCCCTGTGGGGTGATCTCGATGAGAGGACTACCCGCCGCACGGTCGAGGTGCTGCTGGCCGCCGGGCTGATCACCCCCTCGGTGATCGGCTCGAACGGCACCGGCCCGCGCTACCAGCAGCATCAGGTGCTGCGTGCCTACGCTCTGGGCCTGCTCAAGCAGGCCGGCGAGCTGCATGAGGCTGGCGAACGGCACTTCACTTATTACGCGCGTGAGCATGGCAGCCACGAACGCAACCTGCCCTATTCGGGGCGTCATCCGCATATCACCGCCGACTGGGCCAATGTGCTGCACGCGCTCGAATGGGGGTTTGAGCATGACCCGGAGACGGCCTGTGACCTGGTCGGCTCGCTGGAGAATAGTTACATGCAGCTCCGCGTGCCGCATCAGGAGGCGGTGCGGCTGATCGAGGGGGCGCTGCGAGCCGCCGAGCGTGCCGGGTATGGATGGGGGCAGGCTAACATGCTCAAGGCGTTGGGCAACGTGGCCCGCAAGGAGAGCGAATACGAGCGGGCCGCCGGGTACTTCGACCGGGCAATGGTGATCTACGAGGAGCTGGGGGATCGGCTGGGGCAGGCCAACACCCTGCTGGCACTGGGCAACGTGGCCTACATGCTCGACGAGTACGACACGGCAATCGAGCGCTTCAACCGCGCCCTGCCGCTGTTCGAGGCCGTCGACGACCCGCTGGGGCAGGCTAACACGCTCAAGGCGCTGGGCGATGTGATCCGCATCAAGGGCGATAACGACGAGGCGATGCGCTGCTACAACCGCGCCCTCCCCCTGCTGGAGCAGATCGGCGACACGCTGGGGGTGGCTAACACGCTCAAGGCGCTGGGCGACCTGGCTATGCGGCTCGACGATCTGACCGGCGCGCGCGACTACTACGACCGGGCCATGCCGCTCTATGAGCAGCTCGACGCCCGGCTGGGGCAGGCGAATCTGTGGCGTGCCCTGGGCGACCTGGCCGTGTGGAACGGGGAATATGAGGAGGCCCGTGAGCATTATTACCGCGCCCTGCCGCTTTACGAGGAGGTGGGCGTTCGGCTGGGGGTAGCCAACACCTTCACCAGCCTGGGCGATATGTGCGTGGGGCAGCAGCGGTGGGCCGAGGCGATCCCCTACTACCTGGACGCGCTGGCGATCTCTCGCGCCATTGGCGACCGGCTGGGCATCGCCAACATCCTGGTCGACCTGGGCCGGGCGCAGTTTGCAGTGGGCGATCACGAGCAGGGCATCGCCAGCATGAGGGAGGCGGCGGCACTGTTCACCGCGGTAAAGAACCGGCGCTGGGCCCAGATCGCCTATGCCCGGCTCGCCGATATGCTGGAGACAGTGGGCCGCAGCGACGAGGCCGCGCACATCCGGCGCGAGCACAACGTGCGCCCGCATGATCAGGCCGCCTTGCCCCCGGAGCTGGTGGCCGAGCTGCAGCGGATAGCCGACCTGCTGATCCCCTGGGTGCAGACGGATACGTGGGGCGAGTCGCGCAGTTACCTGATCGAGCATCAGGCCGACCTGCTGAGCGACAACGCCGACATGGCTCTCTCTCTGCTGATTGAGATGAACCCGGATGCAGAGGAGCTAAAAGATCATCTGACGCTGCTGCGGGCCTGCCGTGAGCAGGGCATCGACACAGCCTATGATCGGTTCCTGATGGGCCGCGAGCAGAAGCCACAGCGACGGCAGGTGGGCCAGGTGCAGCAGCCTCCCCAGGCGGTGCGCACGCAGCAGCCCCCGCAGCCGCGCCAGCCGGCGCGGGCAGAAAGCGGCCCGGTCGACCGAACCGCCGACCTGATCGCCCTGCTGAACGACTGGATGGAGGCCCCCGACCCCGCCGCGGCGCGTGACTTCCTGCGGGCGCATCAGGATGACCTGCTGACCGACGAGGCTGAGCAGGCGGCGGAACTACTGACCCTGATGCACCCCGGCGAGCCGATTTACCGCGAATACCTGGAGACGCTGCGCGTGTGCCGCGCCGAGGGCGTCGATGCAGTGTATGGTGAGGTCGAGGAGGCGGCAGCCGCCGCCGGGGAGGAGGAGCCGGAGGAGGAGCCTGTGGCGCTGCTCCGCACCGCCGACCTGATGGCCCTGCTGAACGACTGGATGGAGGCCCCCGACCACGCCGCGGCGCGTGACTTCCTGCGGGCGCATCAGGCCGACCTGCTAACCGACGAGGCCGAGCGGGCGGCGGAGTTCCTGATCCTGATGCACCCCGGCGATCCAATCTACCGCGAGTATCTGGAGGTGCTGCGCGCCTGCCGCGCCGATGGCATCGGTGCGGTGTACGGCGAGGACGAGGAGGCGTTCGACGAAGGGCCGGTTGCCGGTCAGGGAGAGCCTGCCGAGGAGGAGGTGACGCTCGATCGCGCCGCCGACCTGATGAGCCTGCTGCGCGAATGGATCGCCGCCCCCGATCGGACGACGTCACGGGCCTTCATTAAGGCCAATCGGGCCGCGCTGCTCAGCCGGGCCGCCGACGAGACGCTGGCGATCATGGCGATGATGCACCCCGACGACACGGCGCTCAAGGAGCATCTCAGGCTGCTGCGGGCCTGCCGCCAGCAGGGCATCGACGCTGCCTACGGGACGTGACGGCGGCAGGCCCTCACCCCCAGACGGAGGGCAGGCACATCCGATGCCGTGCATCGGCGGGCCGCCCCTGCAGGATCGGCGGCGGTGGTGGGGGCGGGCCTGATGTTGATCTTCAACCATCCAACCACAGGAGGATATGATGCAGTACCGCACGTTTGGACGCACGGGTTGGCAGGTCGGCGAGATCGGCTACGGCATGTGGGGCATGGGCGGCTGGACCGGCTCCGATGACGCCGAGTCGCTGGAGTCGCTACGGCGCGCTGTTGAGCTGGGTTGCAACTTCTTCGACACCGCCTGGGCCTACGGCGACGGCCACAGCGAGCGGCTGCTGGGGCAGCTCCTGCGCGAATACCCTGACCGCAGGCTCTATACGGCCACCAAGATACCGCCCAAAAACCGCAAATGGCCCAGTCGGCGCGGCTACCTGCTACAGGATGTCTTCCCGCCCGACTACATCGCCGAGTATACCGGCCTCAGCCTGGCGAATCTGGGCGTCGAGACCATCGACCTGATGCAGTTCCACGTGTGGGAGGACGACTGGGCCGAGGATGAGAGCTGGCAGCGCGCCGTCGAGGACCTCAAGCGGCAGGGGCTGGTGCGCGCGTTTGGCATCAGCGTCAACCGCTGGGAGCCGGAGAACGTGATCCGCACACTGCGCACCGGCCACATCGACGCCGTGCAGGTGATCTATAACATCTTCGATCAGGCCCCGGAGGACCGGCTGTTCCCGGTGTGCCGGGAGCTGAACGTCGCCGTGATCGCCCGCGTGCCGTTCGACGAGGGCACACTGACCGGCAAGCTGACCAAAGACATGCGCTGGCCGGAGGGCGACTGGCGCAACAGCTACTTTGTGCCGGAGAATCTCAGCCAGTCGGTGGACCGCGCCGAGGCGCTGCGCCCGCTGATCCCGCCCGGCATGGACATGGCGGAGATGGCGCTGCGCTTCATCCTGCACCACCCGGCTGTCAGCACCATCATCCCCGGCATGCGCAAGCTGCATCACGTGGAGGCCAACATCGCGGCCAGCGACGGCCGCGCGCTGCCCGCCGAGCTGATCGAGAAGCTGCGCATGCACCGCTGGGATCGCACGCCTACAAGCTGGTCGCAGTAGGGGCCCTCACGCCCGCTGATGGTGTAGGGGCGGCCCTCGTGACCGCCCCTCGCCCTCATCCCGCCCGACCTTCGGTCGCCAATCGGTGCGGACACCGATTTTGCCCCCCTTGCAAGGGGGGCGGATGCCTGACCGGAGGTCAGGTGGCGGGGGGTGGTGGGCAGGCGATCAGATCAGGACGGACGCGCCATGGCGCGTCCCTACGGGCTGGCGGTGGGGCGGCGGGTGGTTGATCACCCCCTCTGGGCGACCTGCGGTCGCCGCCCCCTGGCCCCTCGCAGAGGGCACTCATGGCGAGGGGGCTGTGGTACAGGTGTTCTACCCGATACGGGGCGGGGGTGGGGGCGATTGGCGGTGTCACATCCGGGGCCGATGGGCTATCATTGGCGGCGTTGATCCGGTTGTGGAGGCCACACAGGGGGCGCGATGGCCACGTTGATCACAGGGGCGAGCGGGTTTGTGGGCGGCTGGATCGCCCGGCTGGCGGTGGAGGGGGCCGGGCCGGGCGCCGACGTGCGCGCGCTGGTGCGCACCCCGGAGCGCGCCGGGGGGCTGCGGCTGCTGGGCATTGAGCCGGTGCAGGGTGACCTGCTCGACCCGCCCTCGCTGGCCCGCGCGCTGGAGGGCGTGACGCATCTCTATCACGCCGCCGGGTGGATCAGCTTCAAGCGCCGCCACGCCGATCAGGTGCGCCGCGTTAACCACGAGGGCACCGTCAACCTGCTGCGGGCGGCGCTGGCCGCGGGCGTCGAGCGCGCCGTCTACACCGCCAGCATCTTCGCCATAGGGCCCGCCCGGGATGCCGATCACCCCGCCGATGAGCGCGCCACGCTCGCCGAGCGCGACGACGTGGACCTGCCCGGCCTGCTGCGAATCCCCTACCTGCGCGCCAAGCTCGAGACCGAGCGCGCCGCCGACGAGCTGATCGCGGCGGGGCTGCCGCTGATCCGGCTGTACCCCGGCCTGTGCATGGGCGCGGGTGACCATCACCGGTCGTCCACCGGGGCGATCCAGGCCTGGCTCGACGGACGGCTCCCGGCCATCGTCACGGGCGGCGGCATCTGCCTGATGGACGTGCGCGACGCAGCGGCAGCGCATCTGGCGGCGATGGCACACGGCGTCCCCGGTGAGCGCTATCTGGCTACCGGGCACAACGTCACGCTGGATGATCTGTTCGCGCGGCTGGCGGCCATCACGGGCAAACGCCCCCCTGCCCTGCGCCTGCCACCCGCGCCGGGTGTGCTGCTGGCGGGCCTCGCCGAGCGCCTGGGGCTGTTCCCCGCGTTAGACGAAGGGCAGGCGCGCCTGATGGGCCACCACTGGTGGTTCGACCCGGGCCGGGCGGTGCGCGAGCTGGGGATCAGCTTCCGCCCGCTGGATGACACCCTGCGCGAGACGGTGGCCTGGCTGCGCGCCAACCCCCCGCGCCGCTGACGGCCTCGCCGCCCGGCCCGGCAGCGTTACGCCACCGCCCTGACGGCCTCTGCGTATTGCGGGCGCACCATCCGGATCACGTCCAGCGACCGGAGGGCGTCGTCCATATTGGGCAGCTCGATGATGATCGGCCCCTGCCAGCTCGCGGTAGCGAGCGTGTCGAGCAGGCGCCCCAGGTCGAGGTCACCCTGGCCCAGCACGCGGTGATCCTCGCCAAAGCGCATGATGTGCTCCGGCCCCTGCGACGGCGCGTCATGCAGGTGGATCTCGCCCAGCAGCGGCAGGGCGCGCTCCAGGGCCGCGAAGAACTCGACCGGCCCGCTGAACCCGGCCAGCACATGGCCGGTGTCAAAGCACAGGGAAAGCCCCATCTCCTCGGCCAGGTCAACCGTCATCTCAAACGGGAAGGTGATCGTCTCAATCGCCAGCCGGGAGCTTTCGATGCCGGTTTGCGTCAGGATCTCGTCGAGGCTGCGGCGGGCGTGATCCACAAAGCGGCGCATGATCAGATGGCTGGCCGTGTCAGGCAGGCCCATCCGGTAGAACTCGGCAGCCAGCAGACCGGTGGCGTGGTAGACGTAACGCTCAGGCCGCAGCGGCTCGAAGGTCCGGATGGCCTGGATGGTGGCCTGGGTGGAGGCGTGCCGGACGGCCTCCAGCGGCGTGGACGGTTCCACCGACCACAGCGGGAGGTGCACGGTGTAGGTGACGCCTTCCGCCGCTGCGATGCGGCCCAGATGGGCGATGCTGGCCTCCGAGGCCACATGCGGCAGGAAGATGGGCAGGTCGCTGGTGAGCTCCACCAGATGAAAGCCGCTGTCGGTGAGCTGCCGGACGACGTGGCCGTAGCTGAAATTCAGCACCATCTGCAGGAGCTGATCGGAGGAGGTGGGCATGTTGGAAGGGACCAGTGAGGCCGGCATGAGAGCCGGGGCGCCAAACCGCATAAAGATGCCTCCTTCTTGAACGCAAAGGTTGTTTTCCACAGATTAGCGTACCGGCCCGATGGTTAAGAAGGGCTAAGACCAGCTAAAGATTGGTTTATGGGAATGTTAAGGGATATCGCACAGCAGCGGCGCAGAGACCGCCCCGGCCCCACTTTCCCCCCGGCCCGCCGATCGCTATACTGGTGTCCATCCATCACCCCCGGCACAGGAGGAGTTCGCATCGTGGGCAAGAAACAGAAGGTAAAGAAGCCGATCCGATCGGTAAAGGTGAAGGATTTCCAGCCATCACGCAGCGGGTTCCGCTTCCCCAACCGCTTCGAGGGCATCCCGCTGCCCGACGCCCTCCGGGCGCTGATCGACACCTCGCGATCGGTGCACGGCCTGTGCGGCGGGATGTGCTTCACCGTGATCGATCACGTGAAGGCCGGGCGCGACCTGCCAGCCGTGGACACTGTGCCCGCTGAACATACCCGGCTGTATGACTACCTCGCACGGCGGCAGTGGGAGTCGTGGGGCACGCTCAGCATGCAGGTGCTGCGCTATGTGCAGTGGATGACCTACTCTGACACGCGCGCGCAGGCTGAGACCTTCGAGTCATGGGAGCAGCTCAAGCACAACCTGGATCACGACGACCTGACCGTGATCGGGCTGGTGTACAACGATCTGCGTGAGTCACTGCGTGTGTGGGACAACCATCAGGTGCTGGCCTATGGCTATACTGTGATGGAAGACGGCTCGCTGCGCATCCACGTATATGACCCTAACTACCCGAAAAACGATGAGGTGTTCATCGAAGCAGACCGTGTGCGCGTGGAAACCCGCCGAGGCGAGAACCTGCCGGGGCTGGCGTGCGCGCAGTACGTGGGGATCAAGAAGGTGCACGACATCCACGGGTTCCTGGTCGTGCCCTACGAGTATACCCCCCCGCCCCCTGACCTGACTTGATGGCAGGCGGTGTGCGCCCGCCAGAAGCCAATACTTCTGCTGCAACATATTTGTGCTGTCGATCACCCCTCGTCCCCCATCCCCCCGGTGGGCAGGCCTTGTGCCTGCCCCTGCCCCCCGTATCCGGGCTGCATGTCAGCCAGCCGCCATCCTGCAAGGGAACCGGCTAACCCGGTTGTAACGCCCTGTAACCGCCCATTCCATTCATCCGACGGTACAATGGAGGTGATACCATCTCCGTTGAACGGTTTTGTGAAGGGACGCATGGGGATCAAAGTAAGCTGGGCAGACGACAATCGAACGATCATCCAGGCCACCTATGGCGAGCGCTGGGGCTGGGATGACTGGCGTCGCGCCGACGATCAGACACAGGCGCTGCTCGATGCCGTTGAGCACCCCGTCGGCCTGATCCTGGACGCCCGGCGGGCGTCCATCCCCCCCGACATTGTCGTCAGGTTCCCGCGCATCGCGCAGACCGCGCCGGGCCTCACCAGCCCGAAGGTGCACACGGTCGTGGTGGTGGGCAAGACATTCACCCTCAACGGTCTGGTGGGCCTCATGAAGCGGCTGTACCCCGGCACCACCACCGAGATAGAGGTCGTGCCCACGCTGGAGGAAGCCTTCATCGTGGTGCGCGACAGCGCCCCTACCGCCCACTGACCGGGCTGTATGGGAACCTCATCCCCGCCGGACCTGCGGTCCGCCACACCCTCTCCACGCGTGGCTGAGGGAGCAAAGCCGAGCGCAGCGAGGCCCGGGGGAGAGGTGAATAAGCGGCACACAGCTCACTTCAGGGTTCATGACAGGCGCCAGCACCCTATCCCAGCGCCGCCTTGAGCCGCTCCGCCACCTCGACCTGCTTGATTAACCCGCATTCGGCCAGCCGGTCGATCAGGTCGATCCAGTGGGCGCGGCGCGGGTCATCGGCCAGCGCGGGGCGCAGGATGGCCGCCGCCGTCTCGATGTCGTCGTGCTCGTTGGCCAGCGTCACCGCCTGCCAGAAGGGGATCTCCTCCATCTCCGGGGCCTCGGCGCGGGCCTGGGCCCAGGCGCGCAGCGCCTCCTCGCGCTGGCCTGCCACCAGCAGCTCCGTCCCGCGATCATCCAGCACCAGCGCGCGGCGCAGCCGCACCAGCCGCCCCAGCTCCCTGAGCGGCTCCTCGTGCTCGTCTACGCGCAAATCATAGACAGTCGTCCAGTCCGGCACATCGCGATTCCCCGGCACGATCCGCAGCGCCGCCGACTGCATCCCGCGGATGTCGCCGCCCTCGGCCTGGGCGGCTTCCATGGCGGCCATCAGCCGGGCGGCCAGGTCGCCGCGTGCCGCGCTGAACGCCCCGGCCATCGCCTCGACCACCGTCGGGCGCGTCATCATGTTGGCCTGCACGCTGAAGTTCTCGCCGGTGCGGTGGCCCGCCTCGCGGATGCAGCCCTCGCCGGTCCAGGCGGCAGCGCGGCCCTGCGCGTCAACCAGCCCCATCTGGCGGCGGTGTGCGTCGGCATCCGAGGCGGCCAGCGCGGTGATGATGCGCTCCGGGGCCACGCCCTCACGCAGCATGGCCAGCGTGATCGGCCCGTAGCCGATGTTGACCAGCGACTGCGTGGCCAGCGCGCCGCGCCCCGGCAGCATCCACAGCACGATGCTGCCCACGCACATCTGGTGGGTCTGCACCGCTCCGCCGATCTCCCCCGTCTGCGGGTCACGCGCGACGATGCTGTATGTGGAGAAAAGGTCGCTCCTGCAGCCCATTCGATCCTCCTCTATGCGATGAGATGGCCACTGCGGGGGGCTGCCGCCCCCGCACAGGGCGGCAGATCAAAAAGGGGATGCCGCGAGTTGAGAACGGCATCCCCTGCGTTCCCGTCAGCCCTGCAAGCTCTACTTGGGGAAGATGCCGCAGGTGCCGTGCTGGCGGATATCGGCGTACAACAGGGCCTCCTTCGCCCATGTGCTCACCACATTGGCAGTCGTCCACGCCCCATCCTTGGTGAAGCAGGCCACCATCAGCTCCTCGGGTGTGTAATCGGCGCAGGCCGCGAAGGCCGCCGGGTCGATCGTCTTGACGCCCCAGGTCTTCACCTCGAAGATGCCGCAGGCGGTCATGCCACCGTAGGTCACGCCCCGGAACGGGTTGGCGACCACGTCGGCCTGCGGGCGGGCGGGCATGAACGCCGAGGACGAGTTCTGCGAGGCGTCGCAGCCGTCAATGCCCATCCAGGGATCGACAGTATCGAGCCAGGCGCCGGTATCGTCAACCAGGTAGATGCCAACCCCGGGAGCGCCACCGGCGGGCGGCCCGGGGGTCTCTGCGAACCCTGACACGGTGTGAACGGCGCCATCCTCCGGCACCATCAGCTGCTCGTTGTGGATCAGCACGCCGTCATCCCAGACCTGCAGGAAGAAGATATCCGGGTCGCCGATGCCAGCGTCCGCCGTGACGGTCAGGTGATACTCGAACGTGCAGCCGTAGGCCGGGCCCAGGCTGTTGATCGTACCGGCGGTGAGCGCCTTCGCGGAGCTCAGGCCGAATGCCAGCGCCGCCACCAGCGCGACCGCCAGCACCAGTGCCCCTCTGAGCAGCCACTTCTTTGAGATCCTCATTGCCGTTCCTTTCTTTTCTTTCGCTTTGACTAGTGAGCCATCACCGGAATACATCATCCAGACGCCATGGGACCGTCATCGACAGATGACCGGCTGTCATGACTGCCAGAATCTGTAGAGTGTACAACCTCATTCTAGAGCAAATTACTATAAAATTGGATAAAAAAAGGGTAACAAAATGGTAGTACTATAGTCCAGGGTTGGTTAGCGCGGGGCAGCGATCCACATATAGAGACAGCCCTCCCACACAGAGGCTGCGGGGAGGGCCGTGGAGGGGGAGTTAATGCCCTAGTCGGTGGCGATCTCAGCCTCGGCCTGCTGGATCAGCTCCACCTCAAGCGTGATGGTCACTTCCTCGCCCACCAGCACACCGCCCGTCTCCAGCGCCTGGTTCCACACCAGGCCCCAGTCAGTGCGGTTGATGGTGCCGCTGGCGGTGAAGCCCGCGCTGACGGTGCCCCACGGGCTTTTCGCCTGGCCGGTGTAGGTCACATCGAGCGCGACCTCGCGGGTGACGCCGCGGATCGTCAGGTCACCGATCAGCTTTGCGCGGTCCTTGCCCAGCATCTCAACCCGCCTGCTTTTGAAGGTCATGGTGGGGTACTCGGCAACGTTAAAGAAATCCGATGAGCGCAGATGGTTGTCACGGTCGGCTGAGCGCGTGTTGATGCTGGCGACGTTCACCGCCACGTCGACCGCTGTGGCGGCGGGGTTGTCCTCGTCGAAATCGACCGTGCCACTGAACTCCTCGAACTCGCCGCGAACGGTGCTGATCATCATGTGTCTGACGCTGAACGAGATATGCGTGTGTGCGGGGTCAATGATCCATGCCATGAGAGAATGCTCCTTTAGAATGCAGACAATCCTGCGATTTAAGATATTACGATATTAAACTATTTAACAAAAAAAACAGGCGTCCGGTGCGATATGTGTCTCAGTCTCTGCTCTGCCTCCCCACAATCTTGCACAGCTTGCCAAGGGTCTGCTGCTCTTCCGGGCTCAGGATGCTCATCTCGGCGGTGATGGCCTCGACATGGCGGGGGAAGATGCCCCGAATCAGTGCCTCCCCTTCATCCGTGAGGTGTATCAACACCTGGCGACGGTCCTGGCCATCGCGCTCACGGCGTACCAGCCCGCGCCGCTCCAGGTTGTCGAGCACGGTGGTCATGTTGCCGCTCGAGCGCAGTATCTTGTGCCCGATCTCGCCTGAGCACAGCGGCCCCAGATGGTAAAGCGCCTCCAGCGTACCGAACTGGCTCTCGGTCAGCCCGGCCTCGGCGAGCAGGGTTCCAAGGCGCGCCGATACTGCGCTGGCAGCTCGCGTCAGCTTGATGAAGGTGTCCAGCGCCCGGACCTGTTCCTCTGTCCCCCGGTAATGTGTGCCCATAATGAACCGACGTTAAACCTTTCGATATTAAGATATCACATCGCGCCCGGCCTGTCAAGGGGCGACGAGAGCGGCAGGGTGAGCAGATGCCGTGCAAGGCTCTGTATTCTGCTATAATGAAGCTGTACAAGTCGGGCATCGAGAGGCGGTAGCAGGGGCCTGCGCTGCCGTCATCGTGAGAGGGAGAGGGATGGGGGTATGTCGGAGAGCAAGCCGCACATTCTCATCGTAGACGATGAGCCGGATTTCGCGCGGATGATGAGCATCATGCTCTCGTCGTACCGGGTGAGCATCGCGCCGGACGCAGAGACGGGGCTGAAGATCGCGCGCGAGGACACGCCGGATACGATCCTGCTGGACATCATGCTGCCCGATGTGGACGGGCTGACGTGGCTCTCACGGGTGCAACCTCTGTTCCCGGACACTCCGGTGATCATCCTGACGGCCTACAGCAACACCGAGCGCGCCGTCAAGGCGCTGCGCTACGGGGCTTACGACTTCCTGCAGAAGCCGGTTAAGAGTGCTGATCTGCTGAACGTGACACGGCGGGCGGTGGCGCACCGGGCGCGGATGCGGCGGCGCACCGAGTACCTGGCCCAGCTTGAGCGGCGCTACCGCGAGCTGCTGCTGCGCTCGCATCAGGTGGATGCGCAGGAGAAGCTGTCGATGCTCGATCAGCTTTCGCGGGGCATCAGTCATGAGATCAACAACCCCATCTCGGTGATCCGCCTGAATACCGAGATGATCGCGCTGACCGATGACCTGAGCAAGGAGCTGCGCGAGCGGCTGGGGCACATCCAGGAGGCCACCGCCCGTATCGAGGAGACGATCAACTCGCTGCGGCTGCTCTCGCTGCCACAGGAGAAGCCAATGCAGGTTAGTGTGCGTGAGGTGGTGGACGACTGCGTGGGGGCGCTGCGCAGCCTGGAGCAGTTCGGGCGCTGCCAGGTGAGCATCGCCATCCCGCCTGACCTGCCAGCGATCCTGATTGCGCCCACGCAGCTCCGCCGCGCCGTGTACAGCATCCTGCTCAACGCCGTGGAGGCGGGCACCTCCAGCGATGACCCGGTGCGGCGCTTCATCAACATCGAGGCACTGAAGATGGACGAGTCGGTGCGTATCACCGTGCGAACGCCGGGCACATCGATCCCCGCCGCTGATCTGCCGAATGTGTTCCGGCCCGACTACACCACCAAGATCGTCGAGGGGCGGATGCGCGGGCTGGGGCTGGGGCTGTTCATCGCGCGCATCATCGCCAGTGCCAACGGGGGTACGCTGGGGGTGCAGTCGATCGAGGGACAGGGGGTGATCGTGCACCTGACGATACCGATCAAGCCGTCGCCGCTGGCGGGCGAAAAACCGGCGAGAGCCGGGTAGCTCAACATTAATGGGTCCTCAAAGGGATAGAATCGGGGCCGCGTCGTGTGTGGACGCGGCCCCGCCTGTATTAGCACAAAGCAGGCTTACATCAGGAGCTGGATGGGGTCCTCCAGGAGCTCCTTGAGGAGCTGCATGAAGCGGGCCGCCTCGGCGCCGTCCGTCACGCGGTGATCGGCGCTGATGGTAGCCTTCATGCGCCAGCCAACCGTGATCTGTCCGTCGACAACCACCGGCACCTGCCGCGCCGACCCCACCGCCAGGATCGCCGCCGCGGGCGGGTTGATGATGGCGATGAAGTGGTCGACATCGAACGGCCCCAGGTTAGAGACCGCGAAGGTCTCGCCGCCCATGTCATCGGGCTTGAGCTTGCCCTCACGGGCGCGCGCCACCATCTCGCGGTGCTTACGGCCCATCTGCGTCAGCGGGAACACATCGGCATCGCGGCTCACCACGTTGAGCAGGCCGTCATCCAGCGCCACGGCGATGCCCACGTTGATATGACCATGCCGCACGATGGTCTCGCCGTTGAACGACGCGTTGATGTTGGGGAAGCGGCGCAGGGCCAGCGCCGCCGCCTTGACGATCAGGTCGTTGACCGAGAGCTTGTCGTCCTCATCGCGGCGGGCGTTCAGCTCCTTGCGCAACGCCAGCGCGGCCTCCATGTCGATCTCGGTGGTGACATAGAAATGCGGGACGCTGGTCTTGCTCTCAACCATGCGCTGGCCAATGCGGCCCCGCATGCGCGAGATGGGCACAACCTCATCCTCGGCAGCCACCTCAACGGGCACGAACGGCGCCGGGGTCAGGGCAGGAGCCGCTGCCGTCGGGGGCGCGCTCACAGCGCTTTCGGCGAAGGCCTCCACGTCGGCGCGGACCACGCGGCCCTGCGGGCCGCTGCCCTGCACGCGGCGCAGATCGACGCCCAGCTCCTCGGCGATGCGGCGGGCCAGCGGGCTGGCACGGACGCCGCCAGGCAGGCCGTGGCCGTTCTCGCCGGCGGGCTCAGGCGGCGCTGGCGCGGCATCCGCCGCGGGAGCCGGGGCCGCCGGGGCGGCCTTCGGCTCCGCATCACCTGCGGTGATGCCCAGCGCCGCCCGGTCAACTTTCTCGCCCGGCTCGCCCACAATGGCGATCGGCGCACCAATCGGCACCCAGTCACCCTCGCTGACCAGCAGCTCCAGGATGGTGCCGCTGACATAGGCTTCGACCTCGACAGTGGCCTTGTCCGATTCGATCTCGGCGATGATCTCACCCTGTGAGACGCTGTCGCCTGGCTTCTTCACCCACTTCACAAGCTGGCCTTCGCGCATATCGAAGCCCAGCTTGGGCATATTCACAACTTCTGCCATGTCCTCGATCCTTTCTCACCAGCGGGCCAGCCAGCTATTCCTTGCGACGTCTGCTGGCCCCTGCCGCGATCCCCGCACCCAGTGCCACGCCGATCGCGATGCCCACAGCGATGTTGTCGATCACCACACCCAGCACTACGCCCAGGGCAACACCGATCCCTATGCCCGCCGCCGGGCCGGGCACAAAACGGCCGCTGCCCTCGAAATCCCTCAGGCGGGGAAACTTCGGCTTCTTCTCGTCGGGCAACTACGCACCTCTCTCCATGCTGCTGCGACCCCTACAGGATCTCGCGCACCGCCGCCACGACCTTCTGGGGGGTGGGCAGGGCCATCTGCTCCAGATCGCGGGCATAAGGCAGCGGCACATCCTCCTGATTGACGCGCTTTACCGGCGCATCCATCCAGTCGAAGGCCTCATCCTGCAGCGTCGCCGCCACCTCGGAGGCCACGCTGAAGCGCGGATGACCTTCCTCGACCACCACACAGCGGTTGGTCTTCTTGAAGCTCTCGATCACCGGGCCGAGGTCCAGCGGGCGCAGGCTGCGCAGGTCGATCACCTCGGCGCTGACGCCCTCTTTGGCCAGCATGTCGGCGGCCTGCAGCGAGACCTGCACCATCTTGGAGTAGCTGACGATGGTCACGTCGCGGCCTTCACGGGCTACCGCCGACTTGCCCAGCGGCACCGTGTAGGACCCCACCGGGACCTCGCCGCGCGTCTGGTAGAGCGTGCTGTGCTCCACGAACAGCACCGGGTTGTCATTGCGGATGGCCTCGATCAGCATGCCCTTGGCATCATAGGGCGTGCTGGGAACGGCCACGTACAGGCCGGGGAAGTGCGCGAAGATCGCCTCCGGCGAGTGCGAGTGCGTGGCGCCAAGCTGACGCCCGCCGCCCGTGGTGGTGCGGATCACCAGCGGTACGCGGAACTGCCCGCCGAACATGTAGCGCACCTTGGCCGCGTGGTTGATGATCGCGTCGAAGGCATAGAGCGCGAAGTTGATGGTCATGATCTCGGCCACGGGGCGCAGACCGTTCATGGCCGCGCCGACCGCCGCGCCAACGATGGCCAGCTCGGCGATGGGCGTGTCGCGCACGCGCTTCTCGCCGAAGTGATCGTAGAAACCGCGTGTCACGGCATAGGTGCCGCCCCACACGCCCACTTCTTCGCCCATAATGAAGACCCGCTCATCGCGCTCCATCTCCTGCCACAGGGCATCGGAGACGGCTTCGCGGTAGGTCATGATCCTCGTTTCTTCTTTAGTCGACGTAGACATCGGTGAACAACTCCTCAGGTGCCGGATCGGGGCTTTCTTTGGCGAACTTCACAGCATCTTCCACAATGTCGTCTGCCTGCTGTGCCATTCTGCCCAGGTCATCCATGGTCGCCAGGTCATTCTCAATGAGATAGCTGCCCCAGCGGGTGATCGGGTCGTCGGATTCCTTCTTGGCCTCCACCTCATGCACAGGGCGGTAGCGTTCCGGGTCGCCCATCGAGTGACCACGGAAGCGGTAGGTGATGGCCTCGATCAGGAAGGGGCCGCTGCCCCCGCGGGCATAGTCAATGGCCCCGGTGAAGGTCTCGTACAGGTCGAGCAGGTTCATGCCGTCCACCTGGGTGCAGCAGGGCATGCCGTAGGCTTCGGCGCGGCGGGCCAGGTCGGCCACGGCGGAGGCGCGTGTCACGGCGGTGCCCATGCCGTACTGGTTGTTCTCGATCACCCACACGACAGGCAGCTTCCACACGCCAGCCATGTTAAGCGCCTCATGGAAGTAGCCGATGTTGGTCGCGCCATCGCCCATGAGCGCCATCGTCACGCGGTCGGTTCCGTTGTACTGGTCGGCCAGCGCGATGCCGGCGGCCAGCGGCAAATGGCCCCCCACCACAGCATAGCCGCCCCACATGCGCTTGTTGATGTCGGCCAGGTGCATCGAGCCGCCCTTGCCCTTGCTGACGCCGGTCGATTTGCCCAGCATCTCAGCCATCACCAGCCGGGGATCCATGCCACGGGCCAGCGCGACACCATGATCGCGGTAGGCGGTGATGATGTTGTCGTCCTCACGCAGCGCGTACTGCGCGGCGATAGCCAGCGCCTCCTGCCCGATGTACAGGTGCAGGAAGCCGCCGATGTCGCCCGCCGCGTACAGCTCAGCGCATTTCTCCTCAAAACGCCGGATGACCATCATACTCAGATAGGCATCCAGCTTCTGCTGATCGGTTAATGACATAACGGTCTCTCCGTGTATTCCTTGCCCGGTGCGCACGGTGCGGCAGCACGCCGCGGTGCAGCCCCGTGTCTTTATCTGATCATGTCGGGATGATTGTATCCAATCCCACCGGCTAAAACACGCGGATTCGGGCCGAGTTGCAGCGGCAGGCGCCCCCGGAGCAATATTCACGAAAATTTGATGCACTTTGCCCGCTTTTGGCTTGCGCGATTACCGGCGGCGGCTATACTTCGCATCTTGTTGATAGAGAGCGGATTCTTCTCGCCTTTGATGTGCCTCATTCCTGAGGAGGAGGATTGATTGTCTATGCATAAACAGGGTAAGATCGCGCTGTTTGTCCTGGCCGCCCTGGCGCTGGCCGCGCTGGCCTGCGGAGTCCCCGGCGTGCCAGAGGTGCCCGATGTGCCACAGATACTGGAGGACCCCGTCCAGCCGGAGCCGACCCCTGAGCCAGCCAAGCCCGCCGAGGGCCCCGCCCCCGCCACCGGGAGCGCCAGCATCGAGATATTCAACAACAGCCCGTATGTGATCTGCTACGTCTTCATCTCGCCCACCAGCAGCGATTCCTGGGGGAATGACCAGCTTGGTGAGGAGGAAGTGATCGACATCGGGCAGTCACGCGTGTTCAGCGGCCTGGCCCCCGACTTCTATGATTTACAGACCCAGGACTGCGACGGCACGATGATCTCGCTGAACACCCAGGTCGATATGACCGCGGCTGGCAGCTACACACTGGATGTCACCGGGGCGGACCCGGGCACCGTGCCGCCTGAGCTGGGCGGGGTGGCTGTCACGGTGATCAACGACAGCAGCGTCGAGGTGTGCTTTGTGTACATCTCCCCCACTACATCGGATACCTGGGGGAATGACCAGCTTGGCGAGACGCAGACCATCCCGGTGGGGACATTCGTCACGCTGGGCGGCTACGCGCCGGGCCGCTATGACCTGCGCGCCGAGGGCTGCGACCAGAACACCTACTGGGAGGCCTTCGACCAGGACCTGACCAGCGACTTCGAGTGGACGCTGAACGACTAGACGCTGTTTTGAACTACTCTGACGCTGCGTCGTGCCTGACGGATACCTCACCCCATTGAACCAGCGGTTCACCCGGCGCCGGGCGCAGTGAGGCGTGGGGGTGAGGTCTCTTCAGGCATAGATTAGCCTGAAGGAAGTTCATAACACGCTCCAGCTTTGGCCTGAGCCTCAGGCGTCCGGCCCCCGCCATCCTCTGTGGGACAGCGGGGGCTTTTCGATCCCCCACGCCCGGTTCTCCTTGACAGGATGAAGTAGATGCCCTTAGTATGATTCGCATCAGGGTTTATCCGGGGGCAGGCTGACCAACAGGAGGCTGTTATGACATCACCCGCTGACTATGACCTGCTGCTGCGCACGATCCGCGCCGCGCGCGAGCTGGAGAAGGGCAGCTTCTACAACGCCGCCAAGCTGTTCTGGGCGGCTGCGTTCTCGCACGAGATCCGCGCCACCACCGCCATGCCCCTGGACGGTGGTCCGGACGCGCTGCGGGAGGAGCTGGACGCGGTGATCGGCGCGCTGGAGGGGGCGGGTGCTGATCCGGTGCTGATCGCGGCGATGCGCGCCGGTATGCGCGGCGTCCGTGAGAATCACACCATCACCCACGACGAGGTGCCCGCGGCGGCGGTGTGGCCGTGGTGGCTGACTGTAATCGTTTGTTAGCACCGGTTTGCCCGGAGGGGCTGTACAATTCATACAGGTTGTGGTGTGGATTACGCCGTATTGCGATCCTGTGAGGATGAGGAGTTCCCCTGTATGGCTTACACGCTGACCCGCTACCCCGGCGAGCCGATCCTCTATTTCCGGCTGGATGCCCCGTTCAGCTTTCAGGATGAGCTGCCCCAGATCACCGAGATCATCCGGCGTGTGGCCCGGCAAACCGAGGGGCCGCTGGCGGTGATCCAGGATATGCGCGGGCTGAACGGCCACCCCGGCCCGCTGCTTGAACAGGCGGCAATGGGGCTGGCTGCCCCGCAGGGCGTGGAGCGTGACCTGCTGCATACCGTGCTGGTAGGCACACTGAACACCCCATCGGCACAGGCAGCCTGCCCCGTGGTGCGCTCCCCGGAGGAGGCGCTGGCGCGGGCCCGCGCCAGCCTGAGCGCTGCAAGAGTCTCCCGCTGAGATACGACCGGGAGGGATGCCATGATCAAGATCGTCACCGACTCAGGGGTCAGCCTGCCGCAGGCGCTGATCCAGCAGCATGACATCCGCGTGGCAGCCGGGACCCTGCTGTTCGATGACGAGCAGGTGCGCGATACCACGCTGAGCGCCGAGGAGTTCTACGACCGCCTGAAACGCGCCCAGAAGCTGCCGCGCGGGCGTGACTCGGATATGCGCGATTTCCTCAAGCTCTACCGCGAGGTCCAGACGCAGCACCCCGGCGCGGCCATCCTCTCGATCCACGTCTCCGAGAGCCTGGCCGTCACTATCTCGGCGGCGCGCATGGCGGCGGCTGCCGTGCCCGAGGTGAAGGTGATGATCGTCGACTCGCAATCGGTGGCCATCGGGCAGGGGCTGCTGGTGGCCGAGGCCGCCGACATGGCCGCCCGCGATCTGCCCGCCCCTGATATCGTGAAGCGGCTGCTGGCTCTGCGCGAGCGCATCCAGACCTATGTGGTGGTCGACACGCTGGATTACCTGGCGAAGGGCGGGCGCGTGGGCACAGCCACGCGCTTTGTGGGCAACCTGCTGGACGTGAAGCCGGTGCTGACCGTGCGCGATGGCATGGTGCAGCCACACAGCCAGCACCGATCGCGCGAGCGCGCGATCAACAGCGTGCTCGACCTGCTAATGGCGGATGCGGAGGGCAAACCGGGCCTGGTGGTGGGTATTATGCACGCTGTATGCCCGGAGGACGCAGAACGCCTGGCCGGCCAGGTGCGCGCCCGGCTCGCGCCGCAGCGGGTGATAATCACCGACATCCCGCCCTCGGTCGGGACAAACACGGGGCCGGGGTCGCTGGGCCTGGCCTGGTATTACGATGATCCGGCAGGCGCATGACACGGACGCGCGGCTGCACGACCCTACTTGCGCGATCCCCCCTTCGATCATAGGATACCTCCAGGAGATAGAAAACGTCCGCGGGGCACTGCGGGCCTACCTGGAGGAATGGTTTCATGAATCGCCTGGATACCAACGCTCTTCTGAAGGCCGTCGGGATCGGTGTCGGCGGCATCCTTGTCCTCACCCTGCTCTCCCAAATCCCGCTGGTCGGGATCGCCTGCTGCTGCCTGGTTTATCTGGGCTATGTGGGCGCAGGGGCGCTCTACGGGCTGTTCGCCGTCCGGAACGGCGCGGCTGCCGACGCGGGCAGCTTCGCGCTGGGCGGCGGCATCACAGGCGCCGCGGCTGGTCTGGTGGGCGGCATCGTCAGCGCGCTGGTCGCGCTGATTTTCACCAGCGCGGCCACGATCACGTCGTCGCTGCAGCAGCTTGAGCAGCTCGGCTATGACGTGCCCCCGGAGGTGTACGACCTGTACTCGTCGGGCGGCGGCACCGGCCTGATGGCCCTGGGGGGGGTGCTTGGCGTGTGCATTGGCATGATCATCGCGGCGGCGCTGGGCGCCATCGGCGGGGCGATTTACGCCGCGATGGCCCGCAACCGGGGCACACCGGCTGTCTGAGCTGCGAGGGCGATAGGCCCCACCCTGGCATCCTCTGCCGGTGGTGTGGGGCCACGGCTTCCGCCAGTAGAAACCGACCACATAGCGCGAAAAGCCCCTCTGCGCGGAGGGGCCTTTTCGTGTGCTGCGAGGATCGGGCGCCCCCGGCGCGCCGTCAGGCCTCGATGATCTGGTAGCTCGTCTCGATCGGCACGACATTCTTGAGCAGGTTGGCGACCGGGCAGTAGCGCGTCATCGACAGCTCGATGGCACGCTCAACGGCGGCGGGGTCCACGTTCCTGCCGGTGACGAGATAGGTCACCCGGATGTGGGTGTAGACCTTGGGGTGCTCATCAGCGGCGGTGCCGGTCACCTCGACCTTGAGATCGGCGATCTCCTGGCGCTTCTTGCGCAGGATGCTGATCACGTCCATCGCCGTGCAGCCCGCCAGGCTGGTCAGCAGCAGCGCCTTGGGGCGCGTGCCCCGGCCCTGCCCGCCGAACTCCTCCTCGGCATCCAGGCTGACCACGTGCTCGCCATCGATATAGCCCTCAAAGGCCATGCCGCCCTGCCAGTCTACCATCGATGTGAAGGTGTTACCCATTCTCTGCATCCATCCTTTCTATTTTATGATTTCGCCATGTAGTGTCTGGCCGGATTTCCCTATACGCCGGTAAAGATACAGCCCCAGTGCCGCGCCCAGCGTGTCCACCAGCAGGTCTATCACCGACCCAATCGGGCGAAACTCCTGGCGCAGGATCGTTTGCAGGGCCTCCTGCCCCAGCCCCAGCAGCGGGGCCAGGCCGATGGCCAGCGCGGCGACGTGTATCGGCGGATGCCCCTGCCCGGATAAGCCGTGCGCCACCAGCGCTGCCAGGACTGCATAGCCGATCAGGTGGATGGCCACCTGGCGGGCTTCGATCAGCGGCGAGGCGTGCTCCGGATGCGGGAACGCCTCGTTGATAGCGGTGGCCAGATAAAGGGCTGCCACCCACAGCGGGGCGGGCAGGGCACGGCGGCTGCGCCGTGCCCGAGGGGTCTGAGCGGGCATAGTACCACCGTCGTCACAGGGTTCAGGGGGGGCTCCTCCGGCCCCGGTTTGATGATACCTCAGAGACAGGCCGCCAATCGCGGCAGACGGATGATCTTGTGCTTTTCTTACGCGCAGCGCGCCGATCGGCCATCGGCAGATGCTCAGGCCCCCTCGCGCTGGCGACTGAGCTGCGTCTCATACAGCCGCGCGTACAACCCGCCCCGCGCCAGCAGGTCAGCGTGCGTGCCGCGCTCCACGATGCTTCCCCGATCCATCACCAGGATCACATCGGCGGCCAGGATGGTGCTCAGCCGGTGCGCGATCACGATGCTGGTGCGCCCGGCCATCACGCGGCCCAGCGCCTCCTGGATCAGCGCCTCGGACTCACTGTCCAGGTGGCTGGTAGCCTCGTCGAGCACCAGCACGCGCGGGTCCTTGAGGATCACCCGCGCCAGCGCAATGCGCTGCTTCTCGCCGCCGCTCAGCCGGTAGCCGCGCTCGCCCACCACCGTGTCGTAACCATCGGGCAGCCCGGCGATGAAGTCGTGGATGTTGGCCGCCCGCGCCGCCGCCTCGATCTCCTCCTGTGTGGCCTCCAGCCGGGCATAGCTCAGGTTGGTGCGGATCGTGTCGTGGAACAGGTGCGTTTCCTGTGTCACCATCCCGATCTGCGCCGAGAGTGACTCCAGTGTTACGTCGCGCAGGTCGTGGCCATCAAGCAGGATGCGCCCCTGCGTCGGGTCATACAGCCGCGGGATCAGGTAAGTGAGTGTGGTCTTCCCCGCCCCACTCGGCCCCACCAGCGCGGCGAGCTGGCCCGGCTCCACCCGGAACGAGATGCCCGACAGCGCCTCCTCGCGGGCCTGGCTGCGCGCCGCCTCCCCCTGCGCCGATCCGTCAGGGCCGCCGCGCCGGGCCGGGGCCGCCCCGGAGAGCGCCGCCTCCACGCTGTCCATGCGGCCCACGCGGGCCACATCGCTCAACAGCGCCTCGTCGCGAGCATCATAGGTGAACGACACGTCGTCAAACACCAGCTCGCCGCGCACGTCGCGCAGCGCGATCGCGCCGGGCCGGTCGGCGATCTCCAGCGGCAGGTCGATCACCTCAAAGACGCGCTCGAAGCTCACCATCGACGTGGCGAACTCCACCGGCGCATTCGAAAGCCCTTGCAGCGCCACATACAGGCTGGTGAGGTACGAGCCGAATGCCACGATGGTGCCAACGGTGAACGCTCCCTCGATCACCAGATAGCCCCCGATGCCGTACACCAGCGCCGTGCCCACCGCGCTCACCAGCCCGATGATCACGAAGAACGACACGCCCAGCACGGCCCGCCGCACGCCCACATCGCGCACGCCCGCCGCACGCTCCTTGAAGCGCTCCGTCTCCAGCGCGGCCCGCCCGAACAGCTTGACCAGCAGCGCCCCGCCGATGTTGAGCGTCTCGTTCATCATGGCGTTCATCTGGGCGTTGCGCTGCATGTGGTCGCGGGCCACCTCGCGCAGGCGCCCGCCCAGCCGCCGCGCCGCCAGGATGAACAGCGGCAGTACAGCCACACTGACCAGCGTCAGCCGCCACTCCAGCGTCAGCATCACCGCCAGCACCGCCGCCGCCTGGATCAGGTTGGTGAGGATGCCCACGATGGTGTTGCTGATGGCGTTCTGCGCGCCGATCACGTCGTTGTTGAGGCGGCTCATCAGCTCGCCGATGCGCGTGTGCGTGAAGAAGCGCAGCGACATGCGCTGCAGGTGGGCGAACAGCGCCACGCGCAGGTCGTAGATCACGCCCTCACCGATGCTGGCGTTGAGCCGCCGCTGGAACACGCTGATCACCCCGCCCAGCGCCGGGATCAGCAGCAGCGCCAGCGCCAGCCCGATCAGGCGGCGAACATCCCCGGCGGGGATGGTGCGGTCGATCAGGTCGCGCAGGATCAACGGCGTGACCAGTGTCAGCCCCGCGCCGATCGTGATCAGCGCCAGCATCATGGCGATGCGCCCGGTGTAGGGTCGCCCATACCCCAGCACGCGTCGCATCAACGCCCGTGAGACGCGCGGCCGCTGCTCCTCCGCGCTCAGGTAGCTCCACCATCCCGATCCGTGAAACATGCTCGTCCTTTCTGCGCCCCCTATCTGGCCAGGTGGGAGACTGCCCTCCTCGCCGATGCGGATCAGCGCCGCCCCCGCTAAACTGGCTTGAACCAGAGTGGGTTATCATGGTACCGGATTATAGCAGGCTGCCCCGCCGCCGGAACCGGAAGAACGGGCAGGTCATGGGAGGTTGACGATGAAAGACAAACCGAAGCGCCGCCGTCTCTGGCTGTTCATGCTGATCGCCCCGCTGTTCCTGTGTGTGGCGCTGGCCGTCGGCTCGGCGATCAGCAACCTGGGGCTGCCCACCACGCCGCAGGAAGTCGACCGGCTGACGGCGCTCGACACGGCGCGTGTGGCCGAGGCATTCCGCATCAAGGCGGGGCTGGGCGATCAGGTGTGGCCGGGCTGGGGCAGCGCGCCGATCCCGATCGTCGTGTGGAACGACGAGTACCGCTTCTTGCACGGCTATGAGGGCCAGCCCCCCGGGTGGGAACCGCTGGCGGGCGAGGAGGTGGCCGGGCTGCCCGTCTACCGCGCCGCCGCCCGCGAGGAGGAGCAGTCCTTCGCCGAGGAGCTGGTGGCCGATGTGTGGGTCGGGTCGTTCTCCACCAAGTGGCAGATCGACTCGTTCTTCATCGCGGAGTTCCACGATGAGATCGTCCCGGCCCCGCTCAACGAGGTGATCCCCTACCGGCTGTTCATCATCCCCACCGAGCAGTATGTCGCCGGGATGCTACATGAGACCTTCCACGCCTACCAGGCCGCCGCTGCCCGCGAGCGTTTCGACGACGCCGAGACAGCCTACCCCAGCGAGGAGGCCTACCGGGCCGCCGATGCGGCTATGCGCGACGGCTGGCAGGCGGAGATCGACACGCTGATCCGCGCCCTGCGCGCCGCTGATGAGGCCGAGGCCCGCAAGCTGGCCGCCGAGTTCCTGGCGCAGCGCGCCGCCCGCCGCGAGGCCGCCGGCCTCAGCACGACGCTGATCGACTACGAGCGCCGCTTCGAGTGGCTGGAGGGGCTGGCCAAGTACGTGGAGATCGGCATCTTCGAGGCCGCCGCCGAGGGGGGCGATCCTGTTCCCGCACTGGCGGATGACCCGGACTTCCACGGCTACCGCAACTTCACGCAGCGCTACAACACCGAGATCATATCGATGCGGAATGCGGCGGGGAATGAGGGCGACACCCGATTCTACTACACCGGCATGGCCCAGGCGCGCCTGCTCGACCGGCTGCTGCCGGGCTGGAAGGATCGCGTCATGGGGCCGGGTGTGTGGCTGGAGGACCTGCTGGCCGAGGCCGTCGGCGGGGCGTGAGGGCAGCCCCTCTCGCGGGTTATCCGCCGGGGGCTGTCGCGTGTTTGAGTATAATGTGGGCAGAACGTGGCCGGTGGTACGCAGGAGCAGACGGCATGACATTGGAAGCCGTTATGCGGAAGATACGCAGCCTGTCAGTTGAGGAGCGCAAACGGCTGATCGGCCTGATTGTGGACTCACTGGCGGAGCCCCTGCTGCCAGCCAGAACGCGCAGCATCCTGGACTATGAGGGGGTCGCCGCAAGGCTTGCCGACGACGAAGACCCACAGGATCATGTGAAACGCCTACGTGATGAATGGGCTGGTCGTCCATGAAGATAGAGGAGGCGCTGGCAGGCGTTCGATCGCCGGGCATTGAGGCTTCTCCGTTCATCTACTTCGCCGCATCTGCCGTTTTGGCGCGCTGCGAGGCATTCCTCACCAACGATCATGACCTGCGCCGCGTGACGGAGGTTCGTGTTCTGGTGCTGGATGACCTCGAGTTTCCCTCTGCTAATGGATAGTGGACAGCCGGATAACTCCACAACCTGCCATCGGTGATAGGGGTGATCCTGCTGCCCGGCTGCTGCACCTGTTGCGGGAGTCTCACAAAACCCCGGATCCCCTGGCCGAGTCCCGCCTGAGTTGTGATAGAATAGAAGGCAGTCTTACCCCATCACCCTTTATAGTGGGAGCATATCATGAGCAAGCGGCTCTCGGATACCCGTTCAGCCCAGCGCGTTGCTGCGATTGTCGTGTTTCTCCTCTTGATTGCGGCTGCCGGCGGGCAAAGTGTGCTCGCCGAAGGTAGCAGCGACCTCACCGAGGGCATCCCCTCGGCGGGCCTGCCTCCCCTCAACCGCCCCTACACCGAATGGTCGGGCCAGAACACGGCGGGCATCCAGCGCCGCACGCTGGTGCGCGTCTACGCCATCGCCGGGGAGGAGATCGTCGTCGGCTCCAGCGCCTACGACAGCTTCAACGACGACGGCGACGCCGACCCCACCGACGGTGACTACGACATCCTGCTGCGCTCGCCGGGGGCTGCGCCCACCGAGTGGCGCTTCAACGTGCTGAACACCGGGGCTGGCCCCTGCTGGATCAACACCCGCGCCAAGGAGGTCGCCGGGCCGCTGCCCGCCGCGGGCGGCTACGACGATACCTGCAAGATCGTCGCGCCCACCACCGGCATCTACGAGGTGGAGTTCTACGGCTGGGATTTCAGCACCAGCGATATCGGCAACCCCACCGCCGCCGCGGCCACGGCCAACCCGCTGACCAATGACCAGAATCAGACCGTTGCGGCCTGGGATGTGACCGTGCGCCTGCAGACCGCACCCGGCGTGTACACCGAGTACGAGGGCCGCGTGTTCACCAATTACGTGGCAATGAACATGGGCGGCACCGGCAGCGCGCTGCGCACCGAGCTGTATGTGCTGACCTACGACGGCTACATCTACCGGGTGGATATCCTCAACCAGTTCCCCTTCGGCTTCATCTTCTTCGCCAACAACCGCGGCTTCATCGACTCCAGCACCGATGAGCCGCTGTATCACTCGGTGGCACTCACCACGTCTGACCAGTTCCAGGGCACTGACTCGATCCACAACCCCAACAGCGCGGATACGGCGCTGGATGTGACGCACAAGGTGTTCTTCAACTATCCAGACCTGGCCAACCTGCCCGCCAGCGCCACACTGCCCGGCGGCGGCACCACCTGGCTCGACACCACCCCGCCTGCCGCGCCCCCCACCCCGCAGAACTTCGCCTTCACCGGGCGCGATGGCACCGCCAACCAGGCCGCCGAGGGTGAGGGCGGCACCTTCACCTTCGATAACCCCAGCGGCCTGACCGGCAGCTATAACATCATCCTCGACTTCGACGATGACGGCGTGTTCGATGCGACCGACCGGCTGCTGCAGGGCACGGCGCTGCCCGGCGCCAACAGCGTTGACTGGGATGGGCTGGACGGCCAGGGGAACCCTGTGCAGGCGGGCGGCCCCACCCCGGTGCGTGTGGAGATCCGCCTCAACTTCGGCGAGGTGCACTTCCCGTTCTTTGACGTGGAGCGCAACAACGGCGGCATCACCATCACCCGGCTGAACGGCCTGAACGCGCCCAACAACGATATTTACTGGGATGACCGCCCCATCGGCGGCGGCTCGTTCCTGCCGCCCACCCCGCAGGACAGCACCGGCGGCGGGCATATCTGGACGACCACCACCTACGGCGATCACCGCGGCATCGATACCTGGGCGTTCATCCAGTCGCCGCCCATCGAGCTGGCCGGTGACATCACCGTCGCCGAGGCCGACCTGGCGCTGGCCAAGTCACACAGCCCGGCGGGGCCATTCTACAGCGGCGACACCGTCACCTACACGCTGGTGGTCACCAACGCCGCCACCAGCCCCAGTCCCGTGTCGAACGCGACCATTACCGACACGCCGCCCGCGGGCCTCACCGGCCTGGCATGGACCTGCGCCGTGACGGCGGGCACGGGCAACTGCGATCAGGCCTCCGGGACGGGCGCGCTCAACACCACCTTTGACCTGAACCCCGGCGGTGAGATCACCTATACCATCACCGCTACCATCGCAGCGGGCGCCGGGACGCTGACCAATAATGCCAGCGTGGTCACCGGCCCCGATGTGCTGGAGACGAACCCGGACAACAACAGCGCCAGCGACACGATCACGGTGCTGGCCAGCGCCGACCTGGAGGTATCCAAGACCGCCGCCCCGCTGACCGCCGGGGTGGGTGACAGCGTGACCTTCACCGTCACGGTCAACAACCGCGGCCCGGATGGCACCACCGGCGTGGTGATCGAGGACGCTTACCCGGCGGGCCTCTCCACGCCGCCCACGCTCGCGACCTCACAGGGTAGCGCCGTCTATGACGGGGGCACAGGGATCATCACCTGGACGGTGGGCGCGCTGGCCTCCGGCGGCAGCGCCACGCTCGACATCACCGCCACACTGACGGCGGGCGGCCAGATCACCAACTCCGCGCAGGTGACGGCCAGCGACGTCTTCGACCCCGACTCGACGCCCGGCAACAACGACCCGATGGAGGACGATCAGGCGTCGGTGACGCTCAACGCCGCCCAGGCCGACCTGCGCCTGAGCAAGACGCTCAGCCCGGCGGTGATCTATGTGGGCGATACGGTCACCTATACCCTGACCATCACCAATGACGGCCCCGACGCCACCACCGGTGTGGCGGTCGGCGACATCCTGCCGGTGGGCCTGGCTGAGCCGCCCACGCTCACCCCCGGCCAGGGCAGCGCCCTCTATGATGCGGGCACGCGCTCGATCACCTGGACGGTGGGCAACCTGGCCTCCGGCGCCAGCGCCACGCTTCAGGTCGCGGCGGTGGTCACCGGCACCGGCTCGATCACCAACTCCGTGCAGGTGACGGCCAGCGATGTTTTCGACCCCGATTCGACGCCCGGCAACACCAACCCGCAGGAGGACGACTTCGCCGCGGTGACGTTTGTCCCGCTGGAGAGAGAGCAGCCAGGCCCCACCCCCGGCCAGCCCGGCAGCCCCGTGGTGCTGGACCCGGCGCTCTCCAAGCAGGTAGACCCGCTGCTGGCGACGGTCGGCGAGCCGATCACCTGGACCATCACCGTCACCAACCCGCATGGCGACACCATCACCGATGTGGTGGTCTCTGACACCCTGCCCGCCATGTTTGATCTGCTGACGGTGACCACCACGAAGGGCTTCGCCAGCGTCAGCGCCAACAGCTTCTCGGTGACCATCGGCACGATGGCCCCTGCCGAAGTGGTGACGATCACGATCAGATCGGTGGCTAACGCCGCTGCGCTGCCACCGCAGACGTGCAACCAGGCCATCGCTCGGGCGTCGGTCTCTAACCAGGTCTGTCCGTCGATCTATCCGGAGGAGCTTCCCGCCACGGGCGGCGGACCGGTGGGCCGCTGGCTGTGGATTCCGCCGGTGGGACTGGCCCTCATCGTCGGAGCAGCCCTGCTGACCGTGCAGCGCGCCAGGCGGCTGCTGCACCGCTAAATGATGTCTCAGTTGAGCCTGCCCCCCGGCCTTTGATCGGGGCAGGCATCTTCAGCAGCGAGGGTGTGCCGTCGGGCTCATCCTCGCCTTTTGTTTGGAATCAGTTAGTTTCAGGTATTTTTATCACACTTTTTATCCAGATCGTGTATTATGAGATCAGCAACCCTAGATTACGGCCACACCCCGCATCAGCATAGGGAAAGGAGAGCCCTGATGACTTTGCGACCCTGGAGGCTGCCCCGTGCAGCGACGCGCGCGGCTCCCCTGCGATTCGCACTCCGCTTTCTGGTTCTGGCCCTGATCCTGGCCGTCACGCTGATCGCCACGCCGATCCTGCTGGCCGTGCCGGAGATCCCCAACCCCCTGACACCCTCCTTCATCCAGACCAGCGGCCCGAACGCCGGGCTGAACATCGGCGACTACCGCACGAACGTCCTCGGCGACAACACCTACCATGAGCTGACCGTCGTCATCCCCTGCACCACGCCGGGCAGCATTTACAACTTCGACCTGTTCGACCCATGGTCCAACGCCTCTGGTATCGCCATCGATGAGGTGCGCGGCACGGGCGACACCGCAACCTTCACTCTGCTTGACCCGGCGGGCGGCCAGATCGTCAGCCAGACCTTCCCCTCCTCGGCCACCGAGAACGACGCGTGGGTGACGCTGGCCTCCTACACGGCAGGCAGTGTCGCAGGGGTGAGTTGCGGTGAGTTCCACCTGCGCATCCTGACCAGCAACGACGATGACAACGCCTGGCGCTTCCGCCTCACCGGCAACGGCTTCGACCCCAGCCTCGGGCCGGATGGCGTGCTGGGCACCGGCGATGAGTCCGCCGTTGGGCTGATGGCCATCTCCTACCAGCACTCATCCTTCGGGTGCGATGACTTCTTCTGGTTTGTGGATGATGGCGAACCGTCGCTGTATATGATCCTGTTCGACCTGGACAACGCCGCCACGGTGACTTACACCACGCCCGGCGGGGTGAACATCACCGGCACGGTCTCCGGGCAGACGGTGTGGAACGACGCCGCACCTCAGCAGCAGGCCCGCCCCACCTTCGCCGACATGAGCACGTTCTCCGTGCCCGGCGACCTGGCGGGCGACGCCACCCTGAACCCCGAGCCGGGGCTGTGGCAGGCCACCATCTGCCTGGACATCAACAACCAGTATTCGTTTGAAGTACCTGATCACCTGGTGTACGTGGATAGGCCAGACCTGCCCATCGTCAGCATTGGCAAGACGGACGGGGTAACCATCGTACAGCAGGGCGACACCCTGACCTACACCATCACGCTGACCAACAGCGGCAGCGGCCCTGCCCTGCCGATCGCCGGGCCGGAGCTGGTGGACACGCTGCCGGTGGGCCTCACCTTCCAGAGCTGCACCATCAACGCACCGCTGGCCGGGACCTGCACCTATGACGCCCCCACGCGCCAGGTGCGCGCCGACCTGGTGGGACAGCCGGGGCCGCCGGCCTTCCCGGCCTTCCTGCCCGGCGCGCCTGCCAGCCCGCGCAACACCGGCACCGTGACCGTCGTGGCCACGGTTGATGCCGACGCCGGCCCCGGCGAGATCACCAACACTGCCACCATCGACTTCACCGACGAGTTCGGTGACGACTACACGCCCATCCCCGCCAGCGACACCGACCAGATCGTCGCCGGGGAGGAGCTGATCGACCTGGAGCTGACCAAGGTCGCCGCGCCGGTGACGGCCGATACGGGTGACACGATCACCTTCACGGTGACGGTCAGCAACGGCGGGGCCATCGAGGCGACGGGTGTACAGGTGACGGATACCGACCTGGTGGGGGCGTCCTTCACCATCGTCGGCGCGGTCGTCACCTCGCAGGGCGCGTTTGACACCGCCACCGGCATCTGGACGGTGGGTACGCTGGCCCCCGGCGCCAGCGCCACGCTGACCGCCCAGGCGATCATCGTGGCCCCCACCCCGGTCGTCAACCGGGCGTGGGTCTCCGGGGCCGACCAGCCCGACATCGACTCGGACCCAACGAACGGCTTCGGAAACGGTGAGGACGACGAGGCCAGCGCCACCGTCTCGCCCATCGCCGCCGACCTGGAGCTGCTCAAGACCGCGGCGCTTGACCCGGACGGCAGCCCCGACCGTGTGATCTTCAACATGCTGCTGTTCAACCGCGGCCCCAACACGGCGACCAATGTGCAGGTGACGGACGCGGCGCTGAACGGCGGCTCGGCCACCTTCAGCGAGATCGAGGTGCTGGGCACGCCGTCGCACGGCACGTTTGACCCCGCCACCGGCGTGTGGAGCATCCCGTCGCTGGCCGTCTCGGAGCAGGCCACCATCACCATCCGGGCGCGCGTGGCCGGCGAGGGAACCTACACCAACCTGGCCGAGGTGACCGCCAGCGACCAGCTAGACCCGGACTCGACGCCCGGCAACGGCGCCCCCGAGGAGGACGACCGCGACAGCGCGTCGATCCAGGTGGGCGGCTCGACACCGCCCGGGCCGTCCCCCACCCCGGCGCCGGGCCGCATCGACCCGGTGATCGTCAAGCGGGTTGACCCGGCGCTGGCCGCCGTCGGCGAATCGGTGACGTGGACGATCATCGTGACCAACCCCGGCAGCACGCCGCTGGACGGCGTCACGGTGACGGACACGATCCCGGCCATCTTCGAGGTGCTGGGCATCACGACGACGCGCGGCACGGTGTCGCAGAGCGGCAACAGCTTCACCGTGACGGTGGGCACACTCGGCGCGGGCGAGTCGGCCACCATCACCGTGCTGACGGTGGGCACTGATGCAGCACTGCCGCCGGATACGTGCAACACGGCCTATGTGGGCGGCGTCCCGTCCAACGAGGTATGCCCGACCATCTTCCCGGAGATCCTGCCGCTAACGGGCGGCGGCCCGGTGGAACCGGCCCCGATCCTGCCGTGGATCGTGCTGGGGCTGGGGCTGCTGGCGGGGATGCTGCTGGTGCTGGCGCAGAGGCGGGGGCGCAACCTGACGCTGTAGCGCCGTGCGATCCATCTCACTGAACGCACGCGGAGGCGGCCCTGAGGAGCCGCCTCCGTTGGTTTTTGACCCTCCTGCGGCCCCCTCAGCTCCGAGCGAGCGGAGCGGGCGTGCGGCTGTGCGTCCCTGCAGGAGATCGACGGGGGTAATCGAGGGGGGCGCCGCTACCCCTCCGGCACGCTCGCCAGGTCGCCGCTGACCCGGCAGTACCACCCGGCCACCCAGCCCGTGGTGCCGTTGTAGGTCACCTGCAGCCAGTCGCCGCGGCGGGCACTGACCGGCACCGTTGTGCCGGCAGGCAGGCTCAGCAGGTGGGCATAATTGGTGCCGGGGCCAGAGCGCATCCGCAGCGCCCCGCTGGTGATAGCCGTGACGCCGCCAGCCAGCGCGGGGGCGTCATCTCCGATGGCCTGCAGCGCCGCCGGGGCTGCCGCTGCGTCAGGGGGTCCATAGAGCGACTGAATCGCCGCGATGTCGAGTGCGTGCAGGGTGCGGCCCGGCACGTAGCGATCCCACATCACACTGCGTCGGTCGCCGCTGTGTATCAGGCCCAGCGCGTGCCCTGCCTCATGCAGCGCCGTGGAGTACAGGTCCACATCGCGCGGGAAGGCGGCGAAAGTCGGCCCCAGCGACCAGTGCTCATCGTCATCGAAGAAGATATCGCCCTGCCATGCCAGGCCGGGGATGGGCAGCGCACCGTAAGCCACAATGCCGCCCGGGCCATCGAAGCGGTAGGGCAGGCCGAAATCGCCGCGCACCCATGCGATCTGGATGTCGGCCCCCCCCGATGTCTCCACCAGGGTGAGGCCGCTGGCAGCATCCCAGGCGGCCAGCGCGCGCCGCACTGTGTCATGTGCTGCCGCGCAGTCCAGCGCCGCCGGGCATCCAGTGAACGAATAGGTCACGGTTGAGGTGGGCCAGCCCATGAACGCGAATGTGCTGGCTGTGCTGCCCGCTGTCAGGGCGGCGGTGGTCTCCATCATATCGCCCCGGTAGGCGCGGGCGCTGAGCTGCCCCTTCTCAAAGACGGCGCCGCCGGCAAAGGCCAGGATCAGTGGGATGACAGCCAGTGAGGCCAGGATGAACGTGTTACGGGAGTGAAGGTGGCTCAACAGAAGCTCCGGTGAAGTAGATGGTGATGGTTCCGTTAACGTTCCGTCAACTAGCCCTACTGTACTCGCCTCAACCCCACCCCCGGTATGGGGTGATCACCGGATTCCAGAAACATAACAAACGGGCGGCCCTTCGGCGGGCCGCCCGCGCAGCGCGTTGATTTCAATTGTCGAGCCGGGAGGCTGCAGGGGAATATCACCGGTGCGCCATGACGCACCACCTGCAGCGATGAAGGCCGCCCACTCTCACGGCGCCCAGGCCGGGTTGATGTCCTGCGCCCGGTTGCTGGTGATCTGCAGCAGGCCCGCCTCGCAATCCTCGGCGGCGGCGCAGTCGGCACGCACCAGATACAGTTCGAAATCCGCCTGCTCCCCGCGATCAGACGCGAAGACCAGGAACACCCCGTCAGGAGACCAGTCCGGCTCAACATCGTTGGCACCGCTCAACGTGATCTGGATCGGCGAGGAGCCTGCCCCCACTGCATCCATGATCCACAGATCGGGGTCGCCCTCGCGGTTGGAGACAAAGGCCAGCCGTATCCCATCGGGTGACCAGCGCGGCGCGGAATCAGATGTCCCCGTGCCCACCAGCGCCCGACGGCCCTCCCCGGCAGGGTCGATCAGCGCAATGGCCGAGGGCAGCCCGGCGAACTCCGCCGCCGTGTAAGCGATCAGCCGCCCGTCCGGTGACCAGTCCGGGGTGCGGTCAAACGTGGCGGTGGTGATCGGCGCGACCGCCTCCTCGCAAGCCTCCGGTTGGTCAAGGCAGGCGGTGTCCAGCAGATACAGCCCGCTGCCCGCCACCGTCTCGCGCGTGAAGACGATCAGCCGCCCGTCCGGCGACCAGGCCGGGGTGTGGTCGCGCACCCCCTCGCCGCCCGCCGTCACGCGGATCACGCCGGAGCCGTCGTTGTTCATCACATACAGGCTGGCCTCCCCATCGCGGGTGGAGACGAAGGCCAGCCGCAGCCCATCCGGTGACCAGGCCGGTTCGCGGTCGTCGGCCTCGTTCGTGGTCAGCCGCATTGAGACACGCGTCACCATGTCGAGCATGTAAATCTCAAAGTTCCCATCGCGGTCACTGGCGAAAGCGATGCGCCCCTGGACGTAAGGCATGAGAGTGGGCGCGAGCAGTGTGGCAGTCGGCCAGGGGGTTGGCGCGGCGGCAGCCTCACCGGCCACAGGCACGGCCGTATCTGCGGTGGGCGGCGCGTCATCCCCTCTGCCGTTCCAGGTGAGCGCCAGCGGCACGAAGATGACCAGCCCCAGCGCCAGGATCGCCCCGAAGATACTCAGGAGCTGAAGCGGGGTCAGCCGTCGCGCGTTAAGCCGCTGCATGAAATAGGTGGTCATGAAACCGCGCGGCTCCGGGCGCGGGGCGGGCGCGCGTGAGGGGGGACGTGGTGCAGGCGTGGGCCGGGCGGGCTTGCTCGCCTCCGGCGGCACCACCTCACCCTCCACAAGCTGCTGCCCCACCTCGATCACCCACTCTGCGTCGATCACCTCGCCCTCGGCGGGCAGACGGGCGTATTCCCCGGTCGAGTCGTCGTCCACAAGCGGACGTGGCGGCTGGGGCGGGGTGGGCAGATCGTCTCCCTCGTGCCCCAGCCCATCGAGCAGCGGCGCATCCGGCTCCTCGATGAGCACCGGTTCATACTGGCCGGTCTCCTCGTCAAAACGCGGCAGGGGCACGACAGGCGGCTCCACTTCCGGCACGGGGCGGGCCCGCTGGTGGACGCGGAGCAGTGCGCGCAGGGCGGCCAGCTTCTCCGGCGTCAGCGGGGCGATCTCGCCCGCCGCGCTGCGGTAGGCGGGCACGAAATCGGCGGGGAGGCCGGCAGGGGCCGATCCGCCGCGCGCAGCCTCGACCATCGCCTCGATCGCCTCGATGACCTCCGGGGTGATTGGCTGCATCTCACCCGTGGCGGTGCGGAAGCGGGGGAGCCTTTCCAGCGGGGTGGCCCGAGAGGCCGGCGGGATGTATCGCCCGGCCTGGCGAGCGGCGGTTCGCGGCTGGCCGCGCAGGCTGCGCCCTTCGATCCACTCATCTGACATGCTGCACTGTCCTGTCCGGTATGGTTCGATTCGCTATGCACGCTCCGGGGTACTGCTACCGATAGTCTACCAGAACTGCGGGCGCCCCGCGAGGCCGATCAGGGGCCGCGCCGAGGACACAAAAAGCCTCACCCGTGGGCGGGTGAGGCTGTTGCGCCAGGCAGGACTCGAACCTGCAGCCTTTGGTTTCGTAGACCAACGCTCTGTCCATTGAGCTACTGGCGCGCAACTGCCGGTAGTGTACCACGCCGGGCCCGTTCCGGCAAGGGGCATTTTAGCGCCCGCGCGCCAGCCGGTTCGGGCCTTGACACCCCGCCCCCGGCAGGATACATTACAAAGTAGATAATTTGAGTCCAGGTAAAAACGCGCGAGGAGACGGCCAGCATGCCACCCAAGTTGTTTTACTTCATGCCCTTTGATTTCCACATGGACACCAAAGAGCCGGATCGGCGGCTGCGCTTCATGCTGATCCCCCTCCCTGTGGAGGTCGAGGACCCCGACACGGCGCGGCTGATGCAGGCTTTCCTGGTGCTGGTCAATGTGGCGCTGCTTGGACTGATCGCCGTGCTGGTGATCGCCTTCACCAGCGGGGTGATCAGCCTGCCGTAGCCCCCCTGCGTGCGTCACGGTGGAACCTGCGGGGGGGGCGAGCGATCGCTCCAGGCACTACCGCCCCCTTGACGACCCGTCGCATGCCGTGTTACACTCGGCCTACAATCGAACAACAGCCAACTGCGATGGAGACCAGTAAGCGGGCGCCCGCGCCGCCAGAGAGATGCCGGATGCTGCAAGGCATCGCCGGACCCGCCGAACAGCACTCCTGAGAGGCAGCCCTGAGGAAATGCGGGGCCGGGCGCGCCCGTTACTGCGCACAATGAGGCTGGCCCACCGGGGCCGGTGAACTCAGGTGGCACCACGAGTATCCCTCGTCCTGATCTGCAGGCGGGGGGTTTTTCGTATCGGCGTATTGGACAGCACAGTCAGCGAGCAGTGGAGGACCCCATGCTAGACATCACTCTCATCCGTGAACAGCCGGAACGCGTCAGACAGGCCATGCGCGACCTGCACGACGAGGAGGCCCTGTCGCGCATCGACCTGATCCTGGAGCTTGACGAGAAGCGCCGCGAGCTGATCCAGGAGGTCGAGGGGATGCGCGAGGAGCGCAACAAGACCTCCAAGATCATCGGGCAGACACGCAACCAGACCGAGCGTCAGAGCAAGATCGAGCAGATGAAGGGCCTTAACGCGCGGCTGGAGAAGAAGGAGATCGAGCTGCGCGAGGTGGAGGCCTCGCTCAATGATCTGATGCTGTGGATCCCCAACCTGCCCGCTGAGGGCGTGCCGGTCGGCGCGGGGGAGCACGAGAACGTCGTGGTGCGCGAGGAGGGGGAGAAGCCCGTTTTTGACTTCACCCCGCTGCCCCACTGGGACCTGGGGCCGATGCTGGGCATCATCGACTTTGAGCGCGGGGCCAAGCTCTCCGGGTCGCGCTTCTACGTGCTCAAGGGGGCGGGGGCGCGCCTCCAGCGGGCGCTGATCACCTGGATGATCGACGTGCACACGCAGCAGCACGGTCACACCGAGGTCTACCCGCCCTTCATGGTGCGCAGCGAAATGCTGGTGGGCACCGGTAACCTGCCCAAGTTCGGCGATGCGCTCTACCACGATCATGAGGAGGATTTCTGGTGGGTGCCCACCGCCGAGGTGCCCGTCACCAACCTGCACCGTGACGAAATCCTGGACGCCAACCAGCTCCCCATCAAATACGTGGCTTACACGCCCTGCTTCCGCCGCGAGAAGATGAGCGCCGGGCGCGATGTGCGCGGCATCAAGCGTGGCCACCAGTTCGATAAGGTGGAGATGGTGCGCCTGGTGGAGGGCGACCCGGCGATCTCCGACTGGCACCTGAGCGATCTGCTGGGCAACGCCGAGGCGATCTGCAGGCTGCTTGGCCTGCCCTACCGTATCGTGCAGATGTGCACCGGCGACCTGAGCTTCACGGCAGCCAAGAAGTTTGATATCGAGGTGTGGGCGGCGGGCTGCGGTGAGTGGCTGGAGGTGTCGAGCTGCTCCAACTTCCACGATTTCCAGGCGCGGCGGGCCAACATCCGCTACCGCCCGGAGCCGGGGGCCAAACCGCGCTATGTGCACACGCTCAACGGTTCCGGGCTGGCGCTGCCGCGGGTCATGATCGGCATCCTCGAGAACTACCAGCAGGCCGATGGCTCGGTGATCATCCCTGAGGTGCTGCGCCCCTACCTGGGCGGCATGGAGGTCATCACCCCGCCCGCCGGGTAGCTGGCCGGGCCATCAATAAGCGATACCTCACCCCCGATCCTTGCTGCGCTCGGCCTCTTCCCCCTCTCCACGCGTGGAGCTGAGGGAGTGGCAAACCGCGGGTTTGACGGGGGTGAGGTCTCTTCAGGCGTAGAGTGGCTTAAAAGAAGTTCCTAACACGCTTTAGCCCTCCGGCGTGTACGGATACACCCAGTCGCCCACGCGCACGGGCTCGATCACCTTCACGCCGACGCTCTGCTCGGCATAGGCCACTTCGACCGGCTGGCGGTCGATCTGCATGCTCTCCACCTGCTGCACAAAGTTGGTGTGGTCGCTCCAGAACCACACCCACTGCCCTAGTTGCAGCGTGCCCCACAGATGAATCGCTGCCACACCGATGCGGTCGAAGTAGTGCGTCACCTGCCCGATGGGCTGCGGCGCTTCCTCAGACATAGCTCTCCCTCCTCCCCGGTCACAGCATCCGGGCGTGTGATTACACTATAGGCATAGTGCGGGAGTCCTGTCAAGAGGCCAGGGGGTGAGGGCAGCGCGAAAAAGCGGGGTTGACAGCGCGGGTAAAGTGGCGTATGCTGTGCAGGGTGAAAACGCTTACAGCGCATGCAAGAGGGGGCAGCGCCGTGAACCCGACCAGAGGCCAGCCGCGCGCCACCATCATCGATGTGGCCGAGCGAGCGGGGGTGTCGACCGCAACGGTCAGCCGCGTGATCAACCGCAGCGCCCCTGTTGCGGAGGAGACGGCGCGGCGCGTGCATGAGGCCATCGCCGCGCTGCACTACGTGCCGCATCTGGCCGCGCAGCAGCTCGCCAGCCGCAGAACAGGCATGCTTGGCCTGGTGGTCGATGAGATCAGCGGCGAGTTCTTCTCCCCGCTGATCCGGGGCATTGAACGTTGCGCACGTGAGGCAGGTTACGAGCTGCTGATCGCCTCGACAGGGGGACGCGGCGTGAGCGTATTCGGCGAGCACAACACCGACGGCATCCTGGTGTTCACCGAGTCGCTGAGTGACGAAGAGCTGGCGCGGCTGCACGAGGCGGGCTTCCCGATGGTGCTGCTGCATCGCTCGCCGCCGCCCGGCCTGACGATCCCGTGCGTGACAGTGGAGAACAGGCAGGGCGCTCGCCGCATGACGGACCACCTGATCGAACAGTGCGGGCACCGGCGCATCGCCTTCCTGCACGGGCCGGAGGGCAGCGAGGACTCGGCGTGGCGCGAGGTGGGCTACCGTGAGTCGCTGGCGGCCCACAAGCTGCCCTACCGACCAGAGCTGATCGCGGCGGGGGAGTTCAGCGTGCATCACGCTCGCCTTGCTGTCGAGCAGTGGATCACCGACGGGCTGGAGATCGACGCGATCTTCGCTGCCGATGACGAGTCGGCGGTGGGGGCGCTGATCGCGCTGCGCAGCGCCGGCATCCGCGTGCCTGAGGAGGTCGCCGTGGTGGGCTTCGACGACCTGCCGATGGTGCGCTATCTCTCGCCGCCGCTCACGACTGTCCGCGCACCCACCGAGCGCGTGGGCTGTGAGGCCGCGCGGCAGCTCATCCATCTGATCGAGCAGGGCAGCGCCGAGCCGCTGGTGCTGCTGCCCACCGAGCTGGTCATCCGCGAGTCGTGCGGGTACGGCCTGCGCCATCGGCCTGCACGCAGCACACCGGGGAGATGAGGACATGACGATCCGGATCGCCTTCACCGGCACAGGGTACATCGCGAAAATACATGCAAAGGCCGCGCGGGTCATCGAAGGGGTGGAGCTGGCCGCCGTGGTCAACCACCGCCCGGAGTCAATGGCCGCCTTCGCCGCCGAAATGGGCATTGGACGGCAATATGACAGCGTCGAGGCACTGCTGGAGGACGGCGGCGTGGACGCACTGAGCATCAACACGCCCAACTATCTGCACGCTCCACAGGCTATCGCCGCGCTGCGGGCGGGGGTGCACGTGCTGGTCGAAAAGCCAATGGCGATGAACGCGGCAGAGGCCGAAGCCATGCTGGACGCCGCGCAAAAGTCGGGCGCGCTGCTGATGGTGGCGCACTGCTGGCGCTTCGATGAGGAGGTGCTGTGGCTGAAAGGCCAGGCCGACGCCGGGCGGCTGGGGCGCATCGTGCGGACAACCGGCTACGGTGTGCATGCCAGCTGGGGGCCGGGCGGCTGGTTCACGCAGAAGCGGCATGCGGGCGGCGGCGCGCTGGCGGACATGGGCATCCACGCGCTGGATACGGCCCGCTTCCTGCTGGGCGACCCGCAGCCGGTCAGCGTCTACGCCCGCATTGGCACGCACTACGGCGCGTATGACGTGGACGACACCGGCCTGATCATAGTGACGTGGGAGAATGGGGCCACCTCCTGCATCGAGTCGGGGTGGTGGCAGCCGCATATGGACGGCCCGGAGGCAGCCACGCGGCTGTACGGCACGCGTGGATTCGGCTCGGTGTTCCCGACGTATCTCAAGCTGACCGACGCGGCGGGCCGCGTGGAGGAGGTGCAGGGCGGTTTCGCACATCCGCGCGCGGAGCACTGCCCGCAGAGCATGTATGACCGGCAGATGGCCTATTTCATCGACTGCATCCGGGCGGGGCGGGCTCCCGTGCCCGGCGGGCAGGAGGGGCTGATCAACATGCGGGTGGTCGATGCAGCCTACCGCAGCGCTGAAACCGGAGAGGCCGTGGGGCTGTGAACGGCGTGAAGGAGCGCACACCATGAAGATCGCCGTGATCGGGGGCGGATCGACCTACACCCCGGAGCTGGTCAACGGGTTCCTGGCACGCACCGGAAAGCTGCCCCTGCGCGAGCTGTGCCTGATGGACATCGACGCGGCGCGGCTGGCAGTTGTGGGCGGGTTCGCGCAGCGCATGACGGCGGCAAAGGGCGAGCCGTTCCGGGTGGTGCTCACCACCGAGCGGCGCGAGGCGCTGCGCGGGGCATCGTACGTGATCACACAGCTCCGCGTCGGGCAGATGCTCGCCCGCCGCGAGGACGAGTACCTGGGCAGACGGCACGGGCTGATCGGGCAGGAGACGACCGGGATCGGCGGGATGGCAAAGGCGCTGCGCACCATCCCCGTCATCCTGGCGGTTGCGCGCGAGATGCTGGAGGAGGCCGCGCCCGGTGCGCTGCTGGTGAACTTCACTAACCCTGCCGGCCTGGTGACCGAGGCCTTGCAGCGCTACGCCCCCGATGTGCCCTCGGTGGGGGTGTGCAATACACCGATCACCACCGCCATGCGCATCCGCGAGGGGTTGGAGCAGGCCCTCGGCCAGCCGATCAGCCCGGAGCGTGTGCGGCTCAAGACGCTGGGTCTCAACCACCTGACGTGGCATCACGGCTTCACGCTCGATGGTGTGGACGTGTGGCCAATGGTGCTGGAACGGTACCTCGCGGCGTTGCAGGCTGCCATGCGAGCCGGGGAACAGCCCGAGTGGGAGCCACGCCTGATCGAGGTGCTGGGCATGATCCCCAGCTACTACCTCCAGTACTTCTATCACACGCCGCGCAAGCTGGCCGAGCAGGACACCTGGCCGCCTTCCCGTGCCGAGGAGGTGATGGTGATCGAGAAGGGCCTGCTGGCCCAGTATGCCGACCCGGCGCTGAGCGAGCCACCCGCCGACCTGATGAAGCGCGGCGGGGCGTATTATTCGACGCTGGCAACGCAGATCCTCAGCGCGCATCACAACGACCTGGGCGAGGAGCATGTGGTGAATGTGCGGCACAACGGGGCCGTGCCCGGCTGGCCCGCCGACTGGGTGCTGGAGCTGCCGTGCCGCGTGGGGCGGGCGGGCATCACGCCGCTGCCCGCCGACCCGCTGCCCCCGGCGCAGTTCGGGCTGCTGGCGGCGGTGAAGTCGTATGAGCTGCTGACGGTCGAGGCGGCGGTTCATGGCGATCGAGACGCGGCCTATCAGGCGCTGCTGGCCCATCCGCTGGGGCCGTCCGCCGACCGCATCGAGGCGGCGCTGGATGATCTGCTGGAGACTCACCGCGCCTATCTGCCGCAGTTCTTCGCCTGATCGGGGGGGGCGAGATGACGCGTTATTTCCTGGGTGTGGACGTGGGCGGATCGAAAAGCCATGCGCTGGTGGCCGACGAGGAGGGCCGCGCCCTGGGCTTCGGGGAGGGCGGCCCCGGCAATCACGAGGTGGCAGGCTATGACGGGCTGGCGCGCACCCTGCAGGCCATCACGGCGCAGGCGCTCAACGCGGCGGGGTTGAAGATCGACCAGATCGCCGCGGCGGGGTTCGGGCTGGCTGGATACGACTGGCCCTCCGAACGTGAGCAGCACGCGGCAGTCATCGAGACGCTGGGGCTGTGCGCCCCGTATGAGATCGCCAACGACACGATCGTGGGGCTGCTGGCCGGGGCATCAGAGGGATGGGGGGTGGCGATCGTCTCCGGGACGAGCAATAACTGCCGGGGGCGCGACCGCAATGGGCGCGAGGGGCGCGTGACGGGGCACGGCCCGTGGTTCGGCGAATTCGGGGGCGGAGCAGAGCTGGTGATGCGCGCCGTGCAGGCCATCACCGCCGAGTGGACGATGCGCGGGCCGGCCACCCGCCTGAGCCAGGCCTTCATGGACTTGACCGGCGAGCGAACGCTGGCCGGGCTGATCGAGGGGCTGGCACTGGAGCGCATCAAACTGGACGCCTCAGCGGCGCTGGCGGTGTTCGCCTGCGCGCACGCAGGCGATGAGGTGGCGCGCGAGCTGATCGTCTGGTCAGGGCGCGAGCTGGGGAGCCTGGCCGTGGGGGTGATCCGGCAGCTCGGCCTGCAGGATGAGACCTTCGAGGTGGTGCTGGTTGGCTCGATGCATGACGGCGGGCCGCTGTTGCATGATCCGATGAAAGCGGTGATCGGGGCGGAGGCGCCGGGGGCACGCTATGTGCGGCTGACTGCGCCGCCGGCGGTGGGCGGCGTGGTGCTGGCAATGCAGCAGGCCGGGCTGGAGACGGCGGGGCCGCGGCGGGCACTGCTGGAGACGGCGCGCGGGATGGGTGGAGGCGCCCTACCCCCTGACCTTCCCTCAGGGCGAGGGGGCCACAGAGGGCAGGCACAAGACCCTGCCCATCAGGGCTTGCAAGGGTAAAGGGCCGCAGAGAAGCTGGTACATATATCAACAGAGAGACGGGTTATACGATTTGACGGTGAAGACGCTGGAAACGACGCGTGGCGGGCTGTTCATGCTGCGCCTGTACAATCTGCTGTTCATCGGGGGCGGGGGGTTTGTGATCCCCTTCGTCAGCGTGTTCTACGTGCGGCAGGGGTTGAGCGGCACGCAGATCGGGATCATCTCGACCATCAGCGCGCTGGTGGGGCTGCTGGCCGCGCCGCTGTGGGGCCGCATCAGCGACTCCTCGGCGCAGCCGCGCCGCGTGCTGCAGATCGCGCTGCTGGGCGGCGTCGCCTACTACCTGGCATTAAGCCGCCAGACGAGCTTCTTGCCGATGGCGCTGCTGGCCGCGGGCGGGGCGCTGGCGCTGGCGGGATGCTATCCACTGACCGATGCGCTGTCGCTGCGCATGACGGGCAAGGCCGGGTACGGCAGCGTGCGGCTGTGGGGATCGCTGGGCTGGGCGATCATCGTGCTGTTCGCCGGGTGGTTGACCGACCGGGTGGGGCTGCGGGCGATGTTCTACGGCTACGCGGTGACGGTGCTGGCGGCAGCGCTGGTGCTGGAGCTGGTGCCGGTGCCCGCCGGGACGGCGGCGGGCGGGGGCCGCCGCGCCTTTGGGGGGTGGCGGGGGATTCTGCACGGCCTGCTGCTCAAACGCGAGCTGGCCGGGCTGGCACTGGCCCTGACGGTATTCTGGCTGACGAACGGCATGATGTACCAGTTCAGCATGGTGTTCCTGGACGACCTGGGGGCGGGCGAGACGCTGATCGGGGTGAGCGCGATGGTGGCCTCGGTGATCGAGCTGCCCGGCATGCTGTGGGCCGACCGGCTGGTGCAGCGCTACCGGCCCAGCTACCTGTTGATCGGCTGGCTGCTGCTGGCGGCGGTGAGCAGGATCATCATCCTGAGCGCGCCGCTGGTGCCGGTGATCATCGCCACGCGCGTGCTGGATGGCGTGGGGTTCAGCATGTTCGCGGTGGGGTTTGTGTATTACGTCAACCGCCATGCGCTGCCGGGCCAGACGGCGATGCTGATGGCGCTGTTCGGGGTGACGCTGAGCAACCTGGTGCTGATGGTCGCGTCACCGCTGGCGGGCGCGATCTATGATGCGGTGGGGGCCTACTGGCTGTATGCGCTGGGGCTGGTGGGCTGCCTGGGCGGGGTGGCGATCCTGGCGGTGACGATCGCGCGGCGGGGTGTCGCCACGCCCCGGCGCTGAGGTGCCGGGCTAACAGGATCGGTGCGGGGCGGGTTTCTCCCCCCTCTCCGGCTTCGCCGGTGTCTCCCTCCGCCGGGGGGGCGACGGGATCCGATGCGCGCTAAAGGCTGTTATGAACCCTGAGCGAGTCACATGCCGCCAATTGACCTCACCCCATTGAACCAGCGGCTCACCGGACCTGCGGGGCCGGGCGCAGCGAGGCCGGGGGGTGAGGTCTCTTCAGGCATGGATCGGCCCGGAAGAAATTCATAACACGCACCAGTCGTTCCCTGGAAGGGGAGAGGACCGACCAAAGGTCCGTCAGAGGGGGTGGCCGTGTGATATCATGGGACGACCGCAAGAAACCAGATCGAAAGGACGCAGAGCGATGGAGTATGTGAGACTGGGACGCACGGGGCTGCGGGTCAGCCCGCTGTGCCTGGGGACGATGAACTTCGGCCCGTATACCGGGGAGGCCGACAGCTTCGCCATCATGGATCGGGCGCTGGAGCTGGGTATCAACTTCTTTGACACGGCCAATGTGTACGGCTGGAAAACCGGTGAGGGCGTCACCGAGCAGATCATCGGGCGCTGGTTCGCCCAGGGGGGCGGCAGGCGCGAGAAGGTGGTGCTGGCCACCAAAGTCTACGGGCGCATGGGCGACTGGCCCAACGAGAGCCGCCTCTCGGCGCTGCACATCAAGCGGGCGTGCGAGGCCAGCCTGCGCCGCCTGCAGACCGACCACATCGACCTGTACCAGATGCATCACATCGACCGCGACGCCCCCTGGGAGGAGGTGTGGCAGGCGATGGAGCAGCTTGTGCAGGAGGGCAAGGTGATCTATGTGGGCAGCAGCAACTTCGCGGGGTGGCACATCGCACAGGCGCAGGAGGCGGCAAGGGCACGGCACTTCATGGGGCTGGTCTCGGAGCAGAGCCTCTACAACCTGAAGGACCGCATGGTGGAGCTGGAGGTGCTGCCCGCCTGCCAGGCCTACGGGCTGGGCGTGATCCCCTGGAGCCCGCTGGCGGGGGGCATCCTGGGCGGCGCGCTGCAGAAGATCGCCGAGGGCCGCCGCGCCCGCGAGAGCCAGCAGCAGGCCATCGAGAAACACCGGGCGCAGCTTGAGCAATACGAGGCCCTGTGCGCTGAGATGGGCGAGCACCCCGCTGATGTGGCGCTGGCCTGGCTGCTTCACAACCCGGCAGTGACCGCGCCGATCATCGGGCCGCGCACCATGGCGCAGCTCGACGGCAGCCTGCGCGCACTGGAGATCAAGCTGGACGAGGAGACGCTCAAGCAGCTTGACACGATCTGGCCTGGCCCCGGCGGCGCTGCCCCGGAAGCCTATGCCTGGTAACCCCATCCTCTGAGCAGCAAGGAGTAGACCCGTATGACAGATAAACTCGCCCTGTTCGGTGGTGAGCCGGTGCGTAAAGAACCTTACCCGCAGTGGCCGGTGTTTGATGAGCGCGATATCGAGGCGGTGACCGCCGTGCTGAGGTCGGGGCGCTGGGGAGGTTACCCCTATCCCGGTCCGCAGACGGCGTCCTTCTGTGAGGAGTTCGCCGCGATGCAGGGCGGCGGTTATGCGGTGGCGATGGCCAACGGCACGGTGACGATGGAGGTGGCGCTGCGTGCCGCCGATATCGGCTGGGGCGACGAGGTGATCGTGCCCGCCTACACTTTCCAGGCCACCGCCGCCGCGCCGATGGCCGCCGGGGCGATCCCGGTGATCGTCGATGTGGACCCGGAGACGTACTGCATCGACCCTGCCGCGATAGAGGCAGCCATCACACCCAGGACGAAGGCGATCATCGCCGTGCACCTGGGCGCGCAGATGGCCGACATGGACGCGATCATGGCGATTGCCGAGCGGCACAACCTGATCGTGATCGAGGACTGCGCGCACGCGCACGGCGCGACCTGGCGCGGGCGTGGCGCGGGGACGATCGGGCACTTCGGATCGTTCAGCCTGCAGTCCTCCAAGATACTCACGACCGGTGAGGGCGGCGTGCTGCTGTGCTGCACCCCCGACCTGGCCGCGCGCGCCGCCAGCATCATCGACTGCGGACGGCCCCATGACGAGGCGGGCACGGGCTACACGATGGGCGCCAACTACCGCATGACCGAGCTCCAGGCGGCGCTGGGCCGGGTGGGCCTGCAGCGCTTCCCCGATCAGGTGAAGCAGCGCCAGGAGGCGCTGGCCTATCTGGAAGAGAGCCTGAGCGAGGTGCCCGGCGTGCGGCTGCTCAAACGCGACCTGCGCCACACCACCCGATCGTTCTACCGCTACATCTTCGCCATTGACCCGCAGGTCTTCGGGGCGGAGCACGACGAGGTGTGCTACGCGCTGGCCGCCGAGGGGATCCCCTGCTGGAACGGTTACCCGGCCATGCATCACTACGACCTGTTCCAGCCAGGCCTCTCAAAACTGCCCGTGCCGAGCGCCTTCCCGGAGTACTTCCGTTTCGACCAGATCAGCCTGCCGGAGGCGGAGCGCGCCTGCGAGCATGAGGCCGTCTGGCTGGATGAGTCGGTGTTCCGCGATGGGCGGCGGGGCATCGATGATGCGGTGGCCGCGATCCGCAAGATACAGGCCAACGCTGCCGCGCTGCGCGAGGCTGCGGGGCGTATCAAGAGCGCGGGATAAGGGGTGTTCTATGGGGTTGAAGGCGGAGATACACGAGCAGCCGGGCGTGCTGCGCGGCCTGCTGGAGACGCAGCGCGAGGCCGCGGAGCGCATCGCGGGGGCCATCCGCGCGCGTGAGGTCGACTACGTGTTCATCGCCGCGCGCGGCACCTCCGACAACGCGGGCATCTATGCCAAGTACCTGTGGGGGGCGTTCAACCGGCTGCCGGTGGCCCTGGCCACCCCCTCGCTGTTCACATACTACAACCAGCCGCCACGCCTGGCGCGCGCGCTGGTGCTGGGCATCTCGCAGTCGGGGCGCTCACCGGATATCGTCGGCGTGCTGGAGGAGGGGCGGCGGCAGGGGGCGCTGACCGTCGCCATCACCAACGACACGGGGTCGCCGCTGGCCGGCGCCGCCGCGCACGTGATGGACATCGCCGCCGGGGCCGAGCGCGCCGTGGCCGCCACCAAGACCTACACCGCCTCGCTGATGGCGCTGGCGATGCTCTCGTGCGCGATGCGTGACGACAACGGGGACGGCTTCGCGACGCTGGCGCGGGTCCCCGCCGCCGTCGAGGAGGCGCTGCGGCTGGATGAGGCCATCGCACGGGCCGCCGAGCGCTATCTCTACATGGCCCAGTGCGTGGTGCTGGGGCGCGGGTTCAACTACGCCACGGCGTTCGAGTGGGCGCTCAAGCTCAAGGAGCTGACCTACACAGTGGCGCAGCCCTACTCGACGGCGGATTTCCGCCACGGGCCGATCGCGCTGGTGGAGCGCGGCTTCCCGGTGATGGCCGTCGCCGCGCGCGGGCCGGTGTATGCCGACACGCTGGCGCTGCTCGACCGGCTGAAAGAGGAGCGCCACGCCGAGCTGCTGATTATCTCGGATGGAGATGAGGCGCTGGCCCGCGGCCAGGTAGCGCTGCGGCTGCCGAACGATCTCCCGGAGTGGGTGACGCCGCTGGTGAGCATCGTGCCCGCACAGTTGTTCTGCTATCACCTGACGTGCGCGCGCGGCTACGATCCGGACGCCCCGCGCGGCCTGACCAAGGTCACGGAGACGCTGTAAGGGGCAAGCGCCCATGACCCGGGGCTGACCTTGACCCGGCGCCGAGATGCCGGGCTAAACGGATCGGCGGCAGAGATAACAAAAGAGGGCGGATACGCCACGGCGTGTCCCTGCAGATAACTGGTGTGCGCGGTTGTGCCGATCGGAAAGCGCACTACACTTAAGGCCATCTTGAGGCCATAAGATGGCCATGACCTCATCACAGCCAGGAGGCCCACCATGACCGTCCACGAACAGGCCGCCGCCCTGCCCCTGCCCGCCGACGAACGTCTGACGCTCTGGCAGAAGATCGGCTACGGGCTGGGCGATATCTACGGCGGCGGCGCCGGGCTGCTGATCAGCACCTACTACGGCGTGTTCCTCACCGACGTGATCCGCATCCGCCCGGAGCTGGCCGGGACGGTGATCCTGATCAGCAAGGTGTACGACTCGATCACCGACCCGTTCGAGGGGCTGCTGGCCGACCGCACCCGCACGCGGCTGGGCCGCCGCCGTCCCTACCTGCTGGCGGGCATCCTGCTGGTGTTCCTCTCGTTCTTCATGCTGTTCTATCCGGTGACGTTCAGCCGCGAGGGTGCGCGCTTCGCGTTCGTGGTGACGGCCTACCTGTTCTACTCGACAGTGGTCAGCATCGTGACGCTGAACTACAACGCGCTGCAGTCCGAGCTGACGCTCGACTATGACGAACGTACACGGCTCAGCTCGTTCCGCATCTTCTTCTCAACAGCCTCCTCGCTGGTATGCGCGGTGCTGCCACCGGAGATCGTGGGGATGTTCCCCGATGTGCGCACCGGGTATATCGCAATGGCGCTGGCCTTCGGCGCGTTCTTCGCGCTGCCTTTCATCGCCACGGTGGTCGCCACGCGTGAGCGCCCGGAGTTCCAGAAGCCGCCGCGCCCTTTCGACTGGCGCGAGGCGTTCATCGAGCCGTTCCGGATGCGGACGTTTCTCTACGTGCTGGGGATGTACCTGTTCGCCTTCGTCGCCATTGATGCCGTGCTGAACACGGTGGTGTTCTACATGAAGAACTACCTGGGGCGCGGCGATGACGCGAACATCGTGCTGGGGGTGCTGCTGATCGCGCAGGTGATCTCGCTGCCGTTCTACACGTGGCTGAGCCGCCGCACCAGCAAGCGGGTCGGCTATATCACCGGGGCGCTGATGTGGATGGCCGTGATGCTGCTCAGCCTGCTGGTGGCACCCGGCCAGCCTGCCTGGGTGATCTTCGCGCTGGGCGCGCTGATCGGCGTGGGCACGGGCGGCGTGGTGGTGATGGTCTATGCCATCTTCCCGGACATCCCCGACGTGGACGAGCTGCGCTCCGGCGAGCGGCGCGAGGGCATCTACTCGGCGCTGTTCACGTTCATGCGCAAGCTGGCCTCGGCGCTGGCGGTGTTCGCCGTGCTCCAGGTGATCGGGCTGGCAGGCTACGTCCCGCCGCTGGAGGTGACGATCGACGGGGGCACGCAGCTTGTGGAGCAGCCGCAGACGGCGGGGTTCGTGCTGGCGCTGCGGCTGATCTTCGCGCTGCTGCCGGTGGTCTTCGCCGGGCTGGGGCTGCTGTTCGCGCTGCGCTACCCGCTGTCACACGGCGTGCATCAGCGGCTGAACGAGGTGCTGGCCGCGCGGCGGGCCGGCGTGCCGTTGTCGCCGGGGCTGGAGGCCGAGGCCGCCGAGCTGGAGGAGCTCCTGTTTGGCGGGAGACCCCTGACCCGGCGCTGAACCACCGGGCCTGGAGCGTATTATGAACTTCCTTCAGGCTAATCAATCCATGCCTGAAGAGCCCGCACCCCCACGCCTCGCTGCGCCCGGCGCCGGGCCGCAGGTCCGGTGAACCGCTGGTTCAATGGGGTGAGGTATCCGTCAGGCACAACGCAGGCACAACGCAGCGTCAGAGTAGTCCAACAGCCTCCAGGTTGGCTGCGGGGCGGGGCTATGGCTCAGCAGGGTAGCGCAGGCCGATCTGCGCGCGCACAGCGTCGAGAGTCTGCATGATGGCCAGCGTCTCATCGAGCGGCATGATCGCTGATTCGGTGCGCCCGGCGCGCAGACAGGCCATCACCTCGGCGGCTTCGTGCGCGTAACCCCGGCCCAGCGGCGGCAGATCGATCTCTTCGTCGGTGTGCCCCGCACGGATCAGCGTCATGTGCGAGCCCATCCACCATGTCGGACGGATGAGCACCCGCCCGTGCGTCCCGGCGATCCAGGCCTCACGCGCCGCATCGGCACGCAGCGAGGCGCTGAGCACGGCCAGCGCGCCGCTCTGGTAGCCAAACACCATCCCCACCCCCTCATCGACGCCGGTCTCGCCAATGTGGGCCAGCGCAGTGATGCGGGCCGGGGGGCCGAGCACCTGCGAGGCCAGCGCGACGGGGTAGACGCCGACATCGAGCAGCGCGCCGCCGCCCAGGGCGGGGTCGAACAGGCGGCTGTGGGGGTCGAACCCGGCGGCGAAGCCGAAGTCGGCGGCCAGCATCTGCACCACGCCCAGCGCCTCCTCGGCCAGCAGCTCGCGCAGCCGGGCGAACAGCGGCAGGAAGCGTGTCCACATGGCATCCATCAGGAACAGGCCGCGCGCCCGCGCCAGCGCGATCATCTCGGCGGCCCGGGCAGCATTGAGCGCGAAGGGCTTCTCACACAGCACGGCCCTGCCCGCCTCCAGACACAGCAGCGTGTTGGGATGATGCATGGGGTGCGGCGTAGCGATGTAAATCACATCGACAGCGGGATCGGCAGCCAGCGCCTCATAGCTGGCGTGGCGGTTCGGGATGCCGAAGCGCTCCGCGAAGGCGTCGGCGCCCGCCCGGGTGCGCGACCCGATCGCGACCAGCCGGGCATCCGGCAGCAGGGCCAGATCGGCGGCGAACGCGGCGGCGATGCTGCCGGTGCCCATGATGCCCCAGTGGATCGGTTCGGTCATGCAGCCTGCCTCCTGATGGGGGTGTGTGTCAGGCTCCCATTATAGAGGGGCACAGGGTAAAGAGGAAACAAAAAAGGGCCGGCGCTGATGGCCGACCCCCGGGATGTCCCCGACTGGTTAGGGCAGCACGACGGTGTCAATCACGTGGATGACACCGTTACTGGCCTTGATGTCGGTCAGGATGATGTTGGAGGTGCGGCCGTTTGCGTCGGTCAGCACGCCACCATCCTGGAACAGGAAGCCACCCTGCATGGTGCGGATGCGGCTGGAGCCCAGCACCGCGTTTGAGTTGCGGTTGCCACGGGCCACGTGGTAGAGCAGGACCTCGGTCAGCAGTTCCTGATCAGCCAGAAGCTGATCGGCGGTGACACCCAGCTCGCCCAGCAGCGCCACGAAGGCGTCATCGGTGGGGGCGAAGACGGTGAACTGCCCCTTGCCGCTCAGCGTCCTCAGCACGGCGGGATCGGCGGCCAGCACAGCAGCCACCAGGATGTCAAAATCGCCCTCGCCATCACCGGTCACATCCGGGTTGCTCACGGCGATATCCACGATCGTCGTGGCGGGGCGGGGAGCAGCCTGGGCGGCGGGCGTCACGAACCCGGTCACGACCACGGCTGCCAGAGCGGCCAGCATCAGCACCATTGACTTCGTCAGCTTCATCTCATTCCCTCGTGTTAGCTACACAGCAGATCGACGTTTATATGGATTGTATATGTTTTGCACATACTTTGCAAATGCTTTTTAGATCGAGGACAGGAGTCGCCCCTGCTACTGCTCCCCCACCGCTGAAGGGCCGGGCTAAAGGGATCGGCAGGGATGCGATCAGCCGCTTGCCGATTCTGGCAAACGGGTGTATGCTGGTAGCGTACTTGGATAATCGTACACACAAGTCAGCGTTCAGGTGCGCCTGCACCCGGATGTGCGGCGCGTAATGGGGGAAACCGGTTTCAGTCCGGTGCTGTCCCGCAGCGGTAGGTGACGTCCGTGTCACAAGCCCGAATGCCCGCCTGAACGCCGCGCTTGCGTACCACCTTCGTGGACAAAGGGGGCCAGGCATGAGTTGCTGTTTATCATCCGCTCAGCCGCCCGCCATCTGGCGGGTTTTTGAGTCCTGGCGCGCGCCTGCTCCCCGGAACCCACACCCTGATCCCCATACACTTACCGAGGAGTAAGCCATGAACAAGCGCCTGTTCCATCATCATCTGACCGCGATCATCGCCCTGCTGATCGCCGCGCTGGCCGTCAGCGCCTGCAGCGGGGCACCCGCGCCCGGCGCGACAGCGCACCCCGCCGGGGAGCCACCCGCCCCGCCGATCGAGAACGCCGAGGTGGACCCGCTACCCTCGGCCCAGCCCCCTGCCCCGCCGGAGTCCAACCTGACCGGCTGCGTGGAGGGCTACAGCGAGGGCATCGATTACTTCCCCGATAAGGTCACACTGGACTATGCCGAGGGCCTGACGATCGCGTACTTCGACCATTACAAGGTGATCGACGTGCCGAGCGCCTGGCCGGGGGGCGATCAGAGCTTCCGCTATGTGCTGGTGCAGTGCGGCACGCCCGCCCCGGAGGGCTATGACGACGCCGTGATGATCGAAGTACCTGCCGGGCGCGTGGTGTCGATGTCGACCACTTACATCACGCAGATGGACGACCTGGGCGTGCTCGACCGCCTGGCCGGGCTGGACAGCTTCGCCTATGTGAGCAACCCGACGGTGCGCGAGCGCATCGACGCCGGTGAGCTGGTGGAGGTGGCCCCCAACCTCACGCCAAACGTCGAGGTCGCGCTGGAGCTGGACCCTGACGTGATCTTCGCCTTCAGCTCCGGCGCGCCGGAGTATGATGTGCACCCCGCCTTCCTCAACGCGGGCCTGCCGGTGGTGATGAACGCCGACTGGCTGGAGCGCACCCCGCTGGCGCGCGCCGAGTGGCTCAAGTTCATTGCCGCCTTCTTCAACGCCGAGGCGCAGGCTAACGCCGTCTTCGACAACATCGAGGCGCAGTACCAGCAGGCCGCCGCGCTGGTTGCAGGCGTGGCCGAACGCCCCACCGTGTTCACCAGCCTGCCCTATCAGGGCACATGGTACATGCCGGGCGGGGCGAGCTTCGTGGCGCGGCTAATCGCCGACGCGGGCGGGGATTACGTCTACGCAAACGACGAGTCGACCGGCAGCCTGTTCCTCGACTTCGAGACGGTATACGACGTGGCGAAGGATGCTGATATCTGGCTGGACGTAGCCTTCATCCCCACGCTGGCCGATCTGGAGGCGGCGGATGCCCGCTACGCGGACTTCAAAGCCTTCCAGCAGGGGAACGTCTACGCCTACGACGCGCGCAGCAGCGCCTACGGGCTGGAGTACTTCGAGACCAGCTCGGCACGCCCGCATGTGGTGCTGCTCGATCTGGTGCACATCTTCCATCCAGACCTGCTGCCCGATCACGATCTGTATTACTACCGCCGCCTGGAGTAGGCAGCCGCGATGGCCGATCATCCCGTCCCCCTCACGGCGGCCCCCGCACAGCGCGCCGCCCGCCACACCCCGGCGCTGATCGCGCTCGGCCTCCTGCTGATCCTGCTGCTGGCACTGACGCTCTCGCTGGGGTCGGTGCGCATCCCCCTGCAGCAGATCGGCGTGATCCTGACGGGCGGCACAGCGGAGCGCGCCACCTGGCACAGCATCGTGTGGATGTTCCGGCTGCCCAAGGCGATCACGGCGGCGCTGGCCGGGGCGGCGTTGGGCGCGGCGGGCCTGCTGATGCAGACGCTGTTCCGCAACCCGCTGGCCGATCCGTTTGTGCTGGGCATCAGCAGCGGGGCCAGCCTGGGCGTGGCGCTGGTGGTGCTGGGCACGGCGGGGATGCTGGGCGGCTCGACGCTGCTGGGGGGGCTGGGGCTGGCCGGTGAGGTGGGGGTGGTGCTGGCGGCCAGCCTGGGCGCCGCCGCCGTGATGGCGCTGGTGCTGGCCGTGGCCCGCCGCGTCCAGACGATGACGCTGCTGATCCTGGGGCTGATGTTCGGGTACGCGATCAGCGCGCTGGTCAGCATCCTGCTGCACTTCAGCATCGCCGAGCGCATCCAGATTTACATCGCCTGGACGTTCGGCAGCTTCGCCGGGACCACCTGGCAGGAGCTGCGCGTGCTGGCCCCGGTGCTGGCGGCGGCGCTGATCGGCGCGTGGGCGCTGGCCAAGCCGCTGAACGCGCTGCTGCTGGGCGAGGAATACGCCCGCTCGATGGGGCTGGCCATCCCCCGCGCGCGCTTCTGGATCATCCTCAGCTCGTCGGTGGCGGCGGGAGCGGTGACGGCCTTCTGCGGGCCGATCGGCTTCCTGGGGATCGCGGTGCCGCACCTGTGCCGGGCGCTGCTGGGCACCTCGGATCACCGCACCCTGGTCCCGGCCACGATCCTGATGGGTGCGGTGGTGGCGCTGGCAGCGGATCTGATCGCCGCGGTACCGGGCAGCCAGCTTGTGCTGCCGTTGAACGCGATCACGGCACTGATGGGCGCGCCGGTGGTCATCTGGGTGGTGCTGCGCAGCAGCCACATCAAGGAGGGCATGATCTGATGATAGCCATTCCCGTTCTGACCACACACGATCTGACGACGGGCTACCGGCCCGGCGCGGCGATCAGCCAGGGCATCAGCGCCGCACTGTATCCCGGCGAGCTGGTCTGCCTGATCGGCCCCAATGGCGCGGGTAAGTCGACACTGCTGCGCACGCTGGCCGGGATGCAGCCTGCCCTGAGCGGGGACGTGCGCCTGCTGGGTGACGATATCCGGCGGCTCAGCCCGCGCGAGCTGGCACGCCACCTCAGCGTGGTGCTGACCGGGAGGGCCTCGCCCGGCATGTTGACGGCCTATGAGCTGGTGGCGCTGGGGCGGCATCCCTACACCGACTGGATGGGGCGGCTGACCGCCGCTGACGACGCCGCGATCCGCGCCGCGCTGGAGTCGGTGGGAGCGGCGGCGCTGGCCGGGCGCTTTGTGGCTGAGCTGAGCGACGGCGAGCGCCAGAAGGTGATGATCGCCCGCGCGCTGGCGCAGGAGCCGCGTGTGCTGATCCTGGACGAGCCGACGGCCTTCCTGGACCTGCCGCACCGGGTGCAGATCATGCGGGCGCTGCGCGCGCAGGCCCGGCAGGAAGGCCGCGCCGTGCTGCTCTCAACACATGACCTGGATCTGGCGCTGCGCAGCGCAGACCGCATCTGGCTGATGCCCGCCGACGGCGGCCTGCAGGCTGGCGCGCCGGAGGACCTGGTGCTGAGCGGCGCGTTCGAGGCGGCTTTCAGGCGCAACGGCGTGATATTCGATCCGGCCACGGGTTCGTTCGCCATCGAAGATGGCGGCGATGTGGTCGTGGCGCTGCATGGCGAGGGCATCGCCGCCGCCTGGACGGTGCGTGCACTGGAACGGGCAGGCTGCCGGGTGCAGCACGGCGGGTCGGCGGCGCTGCGCGTGGAGGTGGCCGGGGAGAACGGCGACCGGCGCTGGCGGTGCATCACGCCGCAGGGCATCAGCACGCATCACACGATCTACGAACTGATCGGCGCCCTGCAGGCGTTTCAGGAGCAGCAGGCCCGGGCATCGCCGCAGGGTGAAATCGCAGCGACGCAGGGCGCCGGCACGAACGGGGAGCGGGCTGCGGTGGCCTGAGCCGGAAACACGCAGCGCATCAAAAGGCGGGGCAGAAGCCCCGCCTTTTCTTCCTCACCCTGTAGCCCCTCTCCCACGCAGGGGCGAGGGACAAGGCGGAGGCGGCGCGCCCCCGGCCCACATCGTCGTCAGCGCAGCGCCAGCTTGAGCGTGACGATCTCGAACGGCCCCACCTCCAGCAGCAGGCCCTCGTTGGCGTCCCAGGGCAGCGGCACGTCGTTCTCCTCCAGCAGATCGCAGCGGGCCGCCCCTGCAACCGGCAGCGTGCTGGTCAGGCGAACCGGCCCGCGTCCGCCATGCGACTCGTAGAGCCGCACGATCAGCGCGTCGGAGTCCTCGGCCTTCTTGACCGTATCGACGATCACCGCCGGGGAATCAACGCTGAGGAAGGCGGTCTGCGGCTCGTCACCCGGCGCCTGCGTGGTGCGGCGCAGGATGGGCGGGTGGTTGAAGCGCAGCGCCTCGGCGATGACGCCCGCCTCATAAAACGTCCCGGGGTGCGGCAGCAGTGCGTAGCGGAAGGCGTGTTTGCCCTTATCGGCGGCGGGGTCTGGCACGCGCGAGGCGCGCAGCAGTGAGAGCCGCAGCACGTTCCCGTGGGCGGCATGGCCGTACTTGCAGTCGTTGAGCAGCGCCACGCCAAAGCCCGCCTCGGAGAGATCAGCCCAGCGGTGCGCCGGGACCTCGAAGCGGGCCAGATCCCAGGTGGTGTTGAAGTGCGTGGGGCGCTGCACATAGCCGAACTGCACCTCGTAGGTGGCGTGATCGGCGCGCACGTTGAGCGGGAACTCCACCTTGAGGAAGCGGTGATCGGCGTACCACAGGGCATCGCAGGCGAAGTCGAGGCGCGGCGCGGAGCAGTCGAGCGAGACGACCTGGCGGAGCGTGCTGTACTCGTTGAGGCGGTACTCGAACTCAGCGGCGGCGCGCAGCGGGCCGGACTCGATCACACGGGCGGTGTGCGCTCCGGCGATCTCCTCACGCTTCTCCAGGTGGAACACATCCACATCCCAGGCATCCCAGTTGACCGGGTCGTCTTCGTAGATCACGAAGTGGTTGGCGAGCGCTCCGGGCTGTATCGCCTCGCGACCCGCGCCGCGGTCAATCAGGCTGATCAGGTGGCCGTCGCGGCGCAGCACAGCGCGGATGAACTCGTTCTCCAGCGTGATGGTCTCGCCCGCCTCTTCGACGCTGACCGGGGCGAAGCCCGCCGCCAGATGCTCGACCTCCCCCGGCTCGTAGACCGCACAGCCCAGCGCCGGGACGCTCACCACGCCCAGCCGCCCCGGCTCTCCGGGCAGCTCAATGACCTCGACGCGCGGCACGCCCAGCGTGTTGACCACCAGCAGGTTGTGGCCGCCAGGCGGGAACAGCGCATCGAGCGCCGCCTCACGCAGCGCCGCGCCGCTGGCCAGCACGTCCTTATACTGCCTGGTCGTGTCGACATACACCTCCTGGATCGAGGTGCCGGGCAGGATGTCGTGGAACTGGTTGAGCAGCACCAGCCGCCACAGCCGGTCGATCTCGTCATGCGGATAGGCAGCGCGCCCGGCCCCCGCGCCCGCATGGGCCAGCGCCGCCAGCAGCTCGACATCGTGCAGCAGGAACTCGGCACGGCGGTTGTTGCGCTTCACGTCGGCGTGGGTGGTGTAGGTGCCCCGGTGGTACTCAAAATACAGCTCGCCCACCCACTTAACCGGGTCTTTGATGTCGGCCTCGGCGCGCTCGAAGAACACGATGGGCGGGCGCATCTCGACGCGAGGCAGGCCGTCCACGTCTTTGACGCGGCTGAGGCGCTCCAGCATCTCGGGGTTGGGGCCGCCGCCGCCGTCGCCATAACCGAAGGGATACAGGCTCTCGCGGGCGCGCTCATGGTCTTTGAAGTTGCGCACGCTGAACAGCAGCTCTTCCGGCGTGCAGAGCGCGTTGTAGGTATCGACGGGCGGGAAGTGCACCAGCACCTGTGAGCCATCCAGCCCCTCCCAGATGAAGGTGCTGTTGGCGGGCTTGTTGAACTGATTCCAGGAGAGCTTCTGCGTGAGGAAGAAGCGGATGCCCGCCCCGCGCATGATCTGGGGGAGCGCGGCGGAGTAGCCGAAGGTGTCGGGCAGCCAGAACTCGCGGCAGGTGATGCCGAACTCGCGGCGGAAGAAACGCTGGCCGTAAAGGAACTGCCGCACCAGCGACTCGCCGGAGGGGATGTTGGTATCCGGCTCAACCCAGGTGCCGCCCACGGGGATGAAGCGCCCCTCTGCCACACGGGCGCGGATGCGCTCGTACAGGCCGGGGTAGGACTCCTTGATCCAGGCATACTGCTGCGCCTGCGAGCAGGCGAACAGATAATCGGGGTAGTCCTCCATGTAACGCAAAACTGAGGAGAAGGTGCGGGCACACTTGCGGCGCGTCTCGGCGATGGGCCACAGCCAGCCCGTGTCGATGTGGGCGTGGCCGATGGCGCTGACGTTGTGCTGGCCCCCGCCGTTGGGCACAGCCAGGAACTCGGCGGCAATGGCGCGGGCGGCCCTCCAGGTGCTGCGGTCGTCCAGGTTGACGGCGTTGATCATGGCGTTGGCAGCATAGAGCGCCTGCCCCGCGCGCGGCGAGTCGGGCGGGAGGTGCTCGGCCATCTCCGCCACGGTGACGAAATCCCACAGCAGGTCCCAGGCGGCGCGGTCCAGCACGGCGATCTCGGCCTGCTGGAGCAGGCCCATCTGCGGGTCAGGCACGATGCCGCCCTGCCCGAACAGGCCCTGAACGGCCATCTCCACGTGCAGCTCGACCGTCTCGCCGCCGCGGGCGGGGTGCGCCAGTCGGTAGGCGTGATGAGTGGGGCGGTCGGACCAATCGCCGGTGCCGGAGAGGCCCTGCATGGGCTGACCATCCTGCCACACGCAGGCCTCCGAGGTGGAGTGCCACAGGAGGTAGACTTCCTCCCCGGCCCATTCGGGCGGGATGGTGATGCCCACGCGGAACCAGTGAGTGGACCACAGCGGGCCGAACTGCTCGCCCACGCGGGCCGGGCGGTACTCGCCACGCAGGGCCTCGTCATACGAGATGCGGCCCGGCGCGCGGTAGACGGCCAGCGTCACCGGCGCCTTGCGCGGGTAGAGCCTGCCACGCAGGCCCCACTCGCCCATGAAGGACTTAAGGCGCTGGCGGGTGATGTGCGGGTGCTTTTGCATAGAACGTTCTCTCCCTTTGAGGTGCGGCGGTTCAGCGGGCGGCGGCAGGGCGCCCTCTCTATTCTACACGCTGGCGCGGATAAACCATCATCCGGCAGGGGCTGATGTATACGCACAGCCGCAACCAGTTCAACGTGATCCCCCGGCGGGCCTTCAGCTCACCCGCACAGAAGGAGGCATCCCGTGGCCTGCTGCGCCGCGCGCTCCCGACAGGGCGGTAAGCCCCCACCCGGCCCTGTCACGCATGGGATGGACGACCCATTTTGCGCATGGGGCAAAAATCCTATACCATACCCATAAGATGTCATAAATATGTGACAGGTGTCATATATCCATGTGATATTGACCATTATCCGTGCCGCCTCACTATAGCAATAATTGAAGAATGTACCGCAGAGCATAACGGCCCATTATCAGGCCTGTGCCCGCCGGGGCCCAGATCACACGTCCGGACCCGGGCAGCAGAACCTACAGTAAAACGCAAGCTCTCGCCAATACTTCTTTTCAAAATAGCTGAGAGGCTGTGCATGACGGTTAACACTAAATCCTTCAAATTACTCGCGGCTGCCATCGTGCTGCTATTCGCGATCACGGGCGGCCTGACGGGGCTGGCCCTGGCCGGGACCAGCAGCCCTGCCCCGCAGGTGTACGAGGGAGTAGCCCTGCCTGCCCCGCAGGACGCGCCCGATGACCCGGCGATCGAGACCTGCGGCACCTGCCATGCCGACATCGTGGAAGACTGGCAGGTCAGCCCGCACCACACGGCCTATCATGTTGAGGAATTTCAGGCAGGGTGGGAGAGTGTGGACTTCGACCCGGCCTGCCTGGACTGCCACACCACCGGCTTCAGTCCAGCCACCGGGGAATATGAGATCGAGGGTGTGAGCTGCGTGGCCTGCCACGGAGCGGTCCCCGAAGATCACCCATTCACTGCCGTCAACCTCGACATTGCCAATGCGTCATGCCAGAGCTGCCATACGGTGACCTATGCGGAGTACCGCGCCAGCCTGCACGAAGCCGCCGGGCTGCAGTGCACGAGCTGCCACTATTCGCACACCAACGGGCTGCGGCTGGAGAACGAACTGGACCAGTGCCTGAACTGCCACGGCCATCAGCTTGATGACTTCGCGCACAGCTCGCACGTCAACGCCGGGTTGGTGTGCCGCAACTGCCACGGTTATGTCGAGCCGGGCCAGCCGATCCCGATCAACGGCCTGGCCCCCACCGGCCATGACTTCAAGGTGAACATCACGGCCTGCCTGGACTGCCATCAGGACATCCAGCTTGAGCCGATCAACGACGGCGCGGATGGCTTCTCGCGCCAGGCGGCTGAGGCCAGTTTCACCGGCAGCGAGACCGCCGCGCTGCGTATCCGTGAGCTGCAGGCGGCAGTGGAGACACTGAGACTGCAGAACCGCAACACCAACGCCACGTTCGCCCTGCAGGGCGCACTGGGCGGCCTGATGGTGGGCGGCCTGGTGGTATGGCTGTACAGCTGCCGCCGCCGCATCATGGACAAGGTGGGCAACGGTAACGGTAATGGGAACGGAGCAGCCAAGGATGAGTAGCAGTAGCACACCACAGGGGGAGCAGCCCCCCCTGGTGACCGAGGTAAGCCGCCGCCGGTTCCTCAAGATACTGGGCGCGGCAGGCTTCACTGGCGCGGTTGCCAGCGCCATCACCGGGCCGCTGATCAAGGCCCACACGATGGAGGCCAGCACCGGCGGCGGTGACAGCACCCACCGCTGGGGCATGATCATCGACCTGAGCAAGTGCATCGGCTGCCAGTACTGCGTATACGCCTGCCAGGCCGTGAATGATGTGGCCGAGGATATGCGCTGGAACGTGTACCTGCTGGACGTCACCCCCACAGGTGAGACCTTCCACATGACGCGGCCCTGCCTGCACTGCCAGGAGCCGCCCTGCGCCGACGTATGCCCTGTAGGGGCCACTTACCAGCGCGGCGATGGCCTGGTGGTGATGGACTATGAGCGCTGTATCGGCTGCCGCTACTGCATGGTGGCCTGCCCTTACGATGTGCGCCGCTTCAACTGGCACGACCGCCGCAATGACGGAGAGGTTAACGACTACCAGCCCGAATACGGCACGCCCGAGGTGGAGCGCCGCCCCCGCGGCGTGGTGGAGAAGTGCACCTTCTGCATCCACCGCATCGACCGCGGCCTGGAGCAGGGCCTCATCCCGGGGGTGGACCGCGCGGCAACGCCTGCCTGTGTCAACATCTGCCCGGTGCACGCGCGCATCTTCGGCGATATGAACGATCCCAACTCCGAGGTCTCGCAAATCCTGGCCAGCACGCCGACCTTCCGGCTGCGCGAGGAGCTGGGCACTGAGCCAAACGTGTACTACATTCCGGCCAAAGGGATGGTGACGCGATGAGCGCAACCGCAGCCACAACTCAGCAAGTCACACCCACCGGCCTGCCCAGTCGGCGCTCATTCCGCATCTGGCTGGCGATCCTGGCCGTGTTCCTCGTGATCGGCGCGGTCTCCGGCGTGATGGTGCTGGTGCAGGGCCTGGGCATCACCGGGCTGACGGACACCGTGCCGTGGGGTCTGTGGATCGCCCTGGACCTCTCGGCGATCAGCCTGGGCGCGGGGGCTTTCATCCTGTCGGCCATCGTGTACCTGCTGCGCGTGGAGCGCTTCAAGGCGTTTGCCCGCGTGGCGGTGCTGGTGGGCTTCCTGGGCTACTCCACAGCGATGCTGGCGCTGTTCCTGGACATCGGGCGGCCTGACCGCTTCTGGCATCCGGTGGTTTACTGGAACGTGCACTCGGTGCTGTGGGAAGTCACCATGTGCGTCATGCTGTACTTCACGGTGCTGGCGACGGAGATGGCGCCCGTGGTGCTGGAGAGCCGCCTGGTGACACGCCGCTGGCCCAACGCCCCGAAGATCGGGCATGCGATCCATAAAGCCACACCCGTGCTGGCGGTGCTGGGCCTGGGCCTCTCGCTGCTGCACCAGTCCTCACTGGGCGCCACCTATGGCGTGATCGCCGCCCGCCCGCTGTGGTACAAGCCAAGCCTGCCGGTCATGTTCATCCTATCGGCGGCAGGCGGGGGTATCGCCGCGAGCGTGCTGGGCACACTGGTCGTCAGCGGGCTGCGCAACAGATATGTGATCGACATCAAGGTGATCCGCGAAGTGGCCATCTTCGCTGGCTCAGCAATGGCCCTGTACCTGTATATCAAAATCTGGGACTGGGCCACCACCACCTACTACAGCAGCATCCCCGCCCGCGCCGAGGGGCTGGCGCTGCTGACGCAGACGACGCCCTACGGCACTACGTTCTGGATCATTGAGGTGCTGCTGGGCGGGCTGGTGCCGATCATCATCTTCTTCAGCAAGCGCCTGCGCGAGAACGACTGGTGGCTGGCGCTGGGCTGCGTGCTGACGATCATCGGCGTGATTATGCTGCGCTGGAACGTGACCATCTCCGGCCTGGTGCTGCCACAGGACTGGTCACCGGGCGTGGCATTCCTGTTCCCGCGTATCAGCTACGTGCCCACCTTGCCGGAAATCGGGGCATTCGTGGGGATTGTGGCCTACGCGCTGGCAGGGTTCACACTGGCTGTGCACTATCTGCCGATCTTCCCGGACCGCGAGCACGAGCACGGCCACGATTAACTGACAGACCACGAAGGGGGCAGCGCGTACCTGACCCTGCTGCGGCCCCCTTCTTTAATCATCGGCCTCATAATCATCCATGATGGAGGGGCATAACTCAGGATAATGGAAAGGAGAGGCGGCAGACAACCATCACCGAGAGAGACTCAACTTACCCACTTCTACTACTCGAGGAAAGATAAGGAGAGAGTGTCCTATGTCGCGTAAAGTAGCATTGATAGCAGGTGGCCTGGGGCTGATCCTGCTGCTGCTGGCGGCGTGTGCCACCCCCGCCGGGGAAGCGACAGCTCCCGCGGCGGAGTGCCCCGAACCGGAACCCTGCCCGGCCTGCCCGGAATGCCCGGAGGCAGGGGTGGAGGCTCCGTTTGAGGCGCTGTGGGCTGCTTCACCGCATGCTGATGCCGAGGCAGAGGCCTTCGTCCACTGGGACGAGGAAGACCCGGCGGAGATCCCGGTGGAGTGCGCCAAGTGCCACAGCACGCCCGGCTACCTGGACTTCCTGGGGGTTGATGGGACGGCCTTTGGCACGGTGGAGAACCCCGCCCCAATTGGGACGGTGATCACCTGCGAGGCCTGCCACAACGAAGGCACCGCCAGCATGACGAGCGTGGTCTTCCCCTCCGGGGTTGAGATCACCGGCCTGGAGAGCGACTCGCGCTGCATGCAGTGTCACCAGGGCCGCGCCTCCGGCGCATCGGTGGATCAGGCACTCGCCGACCTGGGGCTGACGGAGGATCTCGACACCCCCAGCGCCGACCTGCGCTTCATCAACATCCACTACTATGCCGCGGCGGCCTCCCTGTACGGCTCAGAGGTTCATGCCGGCTATGAGTACGCGGGTAACAGCTACCAGATCCGCTTTGCCCACGTCGACGGCTATGACACCTGCACCGACTGCCACAACCCGCACACCACCGAGGTGAAGGTCGAGGAGTGCAGCATGTGCCACACCGGTGTCGCCAGTGTGGAGGACGTGCGCAACATCCGCATGCAGGGCTCGCTGGCCGACTACGACGGCGATGGCGATGCGACCGAGCCGATCTCGGCGGAGATCGCCGGGCTGCAGGAGAAGCTGTATCAGGCCATGCAGGCGTACTCCGCCGAAGTGGTCGGCACGCCGATCCTGTATGATGCCCATGCTTACCCTTACTTCTTCATCGACACCAACGGCAATGGCGCAGCGGATGAGGGCGAGGTTGCCTTCCCGAACGCCTACAACGCCTGGACGGGCCGCCTGCTGCAGGCCGCCTACAACTACCAGGTGTCGCTGAAGGACCCCGGCAGCTACGTGCACAACGCCAAGTACCATATCGCCCTGCTGTACGACTCGATCATGTCGCTGAACGAGGTCCTGTCCAGCCCGATCGATATGGCTGCGGCGCATCGCAACGACCCCGGCCACTTCGACGGCACAGCTGAGGCCTTCCGCCACTGGGATGCCGAGGGTGAGGTGCCGGGCAGCTGCGCTCGCTGCCACTCCGCTGATGGCGTGGCCTTCTTCCTGAAGGAGGGAGTCAACGTCAGCGCCGAGCCGGCCAACTCGTTCGCATGCCACACCTGCCACACCTTTGAGGAAGGCATCGGCGTGATCGCGGTGGGTGAGGTGACCTTCCCCAGCGGGGCCGTGCTGACCTTCGGTGAGGGCGTGGAGAGCAACCTGTGCCTGCTGTGCCACCAGGGCCGCTCCTCGACGCCGAATGTGAATCGGGCGCTGGGTGACAAACCCGCTGACACGCCAGACGAGACGATCGGCTTCCTGAACATCCACTACTTCGCCGCGGGTGCCACGCTGTTCGGTGGCGAGGCCCAGGGCGCATACCAGTATGCGGGCAAGGAGTACGTGGGGCGTTTTGAGCACGTCAACGGGTTCAACACCTGCGCCGACTGCCACGACGTCCACGCCCTCGTGCCGAACGTCGCAGCCTGCTCCGGCTGCCACGGCAGCGAGGACCCGGCCACCTATCGCATCAGCGAGACTGACTTCGACGGTGACGGGGATGTGACGGAGGGCATCGCCGGCGAGATCGAGACGATGACCGCCGCGCTGTACGCCGCGATGCAGACCTATGCTGCGGAGACAGCCGGCACGCCGATCGTCTACAGCAGCGCCGCGTACCCGTACTTCTTCGTGGACACGAACGGTGACGGGGTCGCCACGCCGGATGAGGCCAACTTTGGCAATCGGTACCTGTCGTGGACGCCGCGCCTGCTGCATGCGGCTTACAACTACCAGTATGCCCAGAAGGATCCAGGGGCGTTCGCGCACAACGCCAAGTACGTGATCCAGGTGCTATATGACAGCCTGGAGGACATCGGCGGCGCAGGCGCTGTGGCCGGGATGACCCGCCCATAAGCTTTGCGCGCTGACAAGCAGGTCTGGGGGCCCGCAGGCGCTGCCTGCGGGCCCTTCTGTCCTAACGGTAACCTGTTTAGCAACTACTATCCAGCCACTATCCAGCAGAATTTGACGATTATCTAAAAGACGAGTATTACTATCGACAAGGTACCTGCATTTTTAGGAGGGGATGCATGACGCAGGGCGATAAAGAGCCTGAGACCCAGGCGGAACAGACTGAAAGCGCACCCGATAAGGGGCCAGAGAAGAAGCGTAGCTGGCTGCGCCGCACACTGAGGGGCTTCTTCTTCCCCTCGGCAGGGGCCCCGCTGTGGCGGCGGCTGTTGCCCTACACTCTGCTGGGCCTGCTGACGCTGATTTTCCTGGTGGCGGGCACCTACACCTGGGAATACACTAACTCCCCGGCCTTCTGTGGCGAGAGCTGCCACACCATGCCGCCCGAGTATGCCGCCTATCAAATCTCACCCCATGCACGGGTAGCCTGTGTGGAGTGTCACATCGGCGGGGACTTCATCTCACAGCGCATCACGCGCAAGGCGGGGGATATCCGGCATGTGACCGCCACGCTGTTCAGCACCTATGAATTCCCGATCTATGCTGATAATCTGCGCCCGGCGCGGGAGACCTGCGAGCGCTGCCACTATCCGTCCAAGTTCTCCGATGACTCACTGCGGCAGAACATCAGCTTTGAGGAGGACAAGAACAACACGCGCACGTCGATCTTCCTGGCGCTGCGCACCGGCGGCGGCAGCGCGCGTGAGGGGCTGGGCCGCGGTATCCACTGGCATGTGGAGAACGAGGTGTGGTTCGTGGCCACCGACGAGTTGCAGCAGGAGATCCCCTACGTGCGGGTGGTCAACGCCGATGGCAGCGAGGACGTTTTCGTGGCGCTTGACTCGCCGCTGAGCGAGGAGGAGCTGGCGGGGATGGAACAGGTGCGCATGGACTGCATCACGTGCCACAACCGCATCTCACACAACATCCTGCCGCCAGCTGATGCTGTCGATCGCGCACTGGCGCGCCGTCAGATCAGCACGGATATCCCTTATATCCGGCGCGAGGCCGTGCGCGTGCTGAGCGCCGACTACGCGACCGATGAGGAGGCCCATGAGGGCATCCGCGCACTGGCCGATTACTACACCGCCGAGTATCCGGAGTTCGTCCGCGAGAACCGCGAGGCAATCCGGCAGGCGGTGACGGTGCTGCTGGCCATCTACGACGACACCGTGTTCCGCGAGCAGCAGGTGAACTGGGAGACACACCCCAACAACCTGGGGCATGTGACCTGGCCGGGGTGCTTCCGCTGCCATGATGGCCAGCACGTCAACGAGGCCGGAGAGGCCGTGCGCCTGGAGTGTAACCTGTGCCACTCGATCCCGCAGGTGGTGGGGGAAGGCGTAATCGAACCGACCCTGCCGCTGGCAACCGGCATCCAGCCGGAGTCGCACTTCAGCACACACTGGATCAACCTGCACCGCTTCTCGTTCGACCAGACGTGCCAGGCCTGCCACACGGTTGAGAACCCCGGCGGCACGGACAACACATCATTCTGCTCGAACTCGGCATGTCACGGCTTCAGCTACGAATACGCCAACCTTGACGCGCCGGGGCTGGCCGAGATCCTGGCCGCCGACATGCCGCAGCCGCCCGCGGAAGAGCCGCCCCCGGCTCCGGCTGCCGGTGAGAGTGTGACTTTTACACAGCATGTGCTGCCGCTGTTCCAGGCACGCTGCCTGGCCTGCCACAGCCAGGCGATCGCCACAGGCGGGCTTTCACTGGAGAGCTACAACGGCGCGATGACAGGCGGCGGCAGCGGGCCCGTCCTGATCCCCAACGACCCGGAGGGCAGCCTGCTGGTGCAGCGCCAGCGCGAGACACACTTCGCCAACTTCACCGATGAGGAGCTGCAGGTGATCATCGACTGGATCAACAACGGCCTGCCAGAGAACTGAGCACGGGCTTGCCCATCGCAGCCTACACGCAGGCAGGGATGGCCGGGCATCGGACCCGGCCATTTTTTGTGATGGGGCAGCAGCCCCCGTAAAATTACCGTCTGCGCCGGCATCTATGTAAAATCAGCGGCGCTCTACACCGGATAGGGACGATATAATCAAGCTGCGGCGCATTATCAATGGCCTGTGAGAGGAAGGAGTACAGCGTGCGACAGCATCACCCGGTTGGTCTATCAGGCCGCCTGGCCATCCTCATTACCATCCTGCTCGGCCTGGCCCTGCTGCCCCCCGCCCCGGCAACGGCACAGGGGGAGATCACGCTCGCCAGCCTGACAGTGCGCGTTTGGCCAGAGTTCGACCGCCCCTCGGCGCTGGTCTTCCTGATAGGGGAGGTCAGCCCCGGGGCGACCCTGCCGGCTGACCTGACTTTCTCCTTGCCCCCTACAGCCGCGCTGAACGCCGTCGCCTATGAGGACCCCGCCAGCGGGGACCTGCTGACCGCGCAGTCAAGCCAGGTGGGCAACCTGCTGACGATGACCTCGCCCAACGGGACCTTTCACATTGAGTATTACGACCTGGCCCTGAGCATCGAGGGTGACCAGCGCAGCTACGCGCTCAGCTTCCCCCTGCCCTACACCGTCACCGGCGAGATCGTGGTGGAGGTGCAGCAGCCGGTCAACGCCAGCAGCCTCAGCGTGACACCCGTCGGCGGGACGACCGTCACCGACGCGCTGGGCCAGCCCGCGTATGTGGTCACCCTGCCGGGCGTGCAGGCCGGGGAGACGCTCGCGCTCAGTTTCACCTACACCAAGCCCGACACAGCCCTGACCGCCGACCAGTTCCAGCAGCCCGCCGTGATCCCGCCGGTGGACACCACCAGCACGGCAGGGGCAGCGGGCAGCAGTGGCTTGCCGCTGGGCTGGACAATCGCCATTGTGCTGGCGGCGGTGGCAGCGGTGAGCGCCGGGGTGTTCCTGGCGATCAGGAATCGGCGGCCCATGCCGCGCAGGGCAAAGCCCACTACCGAGGGCAGCAAGCGCTTCTGCACCCAGTGTGGCAAGCCCGTGCCCGCCGACGCCCGCTTTTGCCCGCACTGCGGGGTCGCCCTGCGGCGTTGAAAGGGCTGGCAAATATCCCCAAAAGTGTGTTACCCTACGCAAATCCAGCGTGCCACAGTAGAATCCGGGTAGTTCATCCTGATGAAAGCATGACAGTTGTAATGTTTTAGATGAAGGTTATCGCATTACAATCTGCACGTAAGGAAAATGAGTGGTTGAGGAGAACAACATGGCTGAAGTGACGCTCGATCAGGCCGACCGCAGTGCAGCACCCGCCCGTTCGAAGGGCAATACCAAGTTCCTGGTGGGGGGGCTGATCCTGCTGGCGGCGGTGATCTACCTCATCGTCAGCAACCTGCTGACCCAGCAGGAATACTTCATGACCATCAACGAGCTGATGGAGCGCCAGGATCAGCTTGTGGGGCGCAGCGCGCGCATTTCAGGCGTGGTGCTGGGCGACACGATCGAGTATGACGGTTACGAGCTGAGCTTTGTGATCGCGCACATCCCCGACTCAGCAGCCGAGATCGAGGACGAGGGTGGCCTGGCCGAGGTGCTGCATGCCGCCGCCAACGACCCGAACACGGCGCGGGTGCGGGTGGTGATGTACAACGAACCCAAACCCGACCTCCTGCAGCATGAGGCGCAGGCGATCATCACCGGCGAACTGGGCGAGGACGGGGTGTTCTACGCCGACGAGCTGCTGTTGAAATGCCCCACGCGCTACGAGGAGGCCGTGCCCGAGCAGGTCGACGCGAGCAGCTATTAAGGCGAGGGGGCAGCTATGAATGCCGTACTGGGGGTCTACCTCCTGTTGTTCGCGCTGCTGGCCGCGCTGTACGCGGGCATCGTCTCGCTGATCGGCGCGCGGCAGAGCCGCGATGATCTGGTGGAGAGCGCCCGCAACGCGCTGTTCATCACCTGGCCGCTGCTGACCGCGGCGTCCCTGCTGCTGATCGTCCTGCTGGTCACGGGGCAGTATAACGTCGAGTTCGTGTGGTCGGTGACCGACAACGCAATGCCGACCTACCTGAAAGTCACCGCCCTGTGGGGCGGGCAGGCCGGGTCGCTGGTGTTCTGGGCCTGGCTGATGAGCACCTTCACCGCCACCGCCATGCTGCGTAACTGGCAGCGCGAGCGCGCGCTGATGCCCTATGTGATCAGCGCCTCGGCGGGGACACTGGCCTTCTTCCTGCTGCTGGTGACGTTCTGGGAGAACCCTTTCGCGCGGTTCTGGCAGCAGCCCGATGGCCAGGTGCTGGCGACGCTGTTCCAGCCGTCGACGCTGTTCGCGCAGATCAGCGCGTGGCGGCTGGACCTGGCCGAGAAGGTGCCCGGCATGCTGGGCATCATCCTGAAGGGGGCCATCCCCTTCTCCCCCGCGATGGGGTCGTTCCCCGTTTACCCGCAGAACGGCCAGGGCCTCAACCCACTGCTGCGCCACCCCGGCATGATCATCCACCCGCCGATGCTGTACCTGGGCTTTGTCTCCTTCGTGGTGCCGTATTCGTTTGCGATGGCAGCGCTGGCGAAGGGCGAGGTCAGCGACTCGTGGATCCGCGCCACGCGGCGCTGGACGCTGGTGGCATGGCTGTTCCTGGGGCTGGGGCTGATCCTGGGCGGCTGGTGGGCCTATGACGTGCTGGGCTGGGGCGGCTACTGGGCCTGGGACCCGGTGGAGAACGCCGCGTTCATCCCCTGGCTGACGGGCACCGCCTTCCTGCACTCGGTGATGATCCAGGAGAAGCGCGGGATGCTGAAGCGCTGGAACATGGTGCTGATCATCCTGACCTACCTGATGGTGATCCTGGGCACATTCGCCACACGCTCCGGCTTCGTCAGCTCGGTGCATTCGTTCGCGCAGAGCGCGATCGGCCCGCTGTTCTTTCTGTTCCTGGCGGCGGCGATTGTGATCAGCGTGTGGCTGCTGCACAAACGCTGGGATATCCTGGCAAGCGAGCACCAGCTCGACAGCCTGCTCTCCCGCGAGACTGTGTTCCTGATCAACAACTTCGTGTTCATGAGCATCGCTGTCACGGTGACCATCGGTACCTACTGGCCAGTATTCACCGAGCTGCTGGCCGAGATCGTGCCGGGCGTGGAGAAAAGCTCGCTGGGGCCGGAGTTCTACATCCGCACCACCGGGCCGATGTTCCTGGCGCTGTTGCTGCTAATGGGCATCGCGCCGCTGGTGGCCTGGGTGCGAGCCAGCATCAGCCGGGTGGGTAAAGCGATGCTGTGGCCGTTCGTCGGCACGCTGGTGATCGTGGCGCTGATGGTGATCCTTGGCATCCGGCGCGTGGGGCCGCTGATTGGCTTCGGGCTGGCGATCCTGACAGCGCTGATCACACTGTTCGAGTATTACCGCGGGGCCGAGGCGCGCGCCCGGCGGCACACCATGAGCTTCCCGCGGGCGCTGTGGACGCTGTTCGGGCGCAACCGGCGGCGCTACGGCGGCTATATGATCCACCTGGGCGTGGTGGTCATGGCGATCGGCATCATCGCCAGCAGTGCCTTCCAGCTTGAGACACAGCGTGCCGTCTCCGCCGGGCAGACGATCACACTGGGCGACTACATCCTGGAGTACCAGACGCTGGAGCGCTTTGTGGCCACCGACGGACGCAGCGTGATGCGTGCACAGACAATCGTATATCACAACGGCAATGAGGTGGCAAGGCTGACACCACGCATCGATAACTACCCCAGCGGCCAGCCGATGAGCATCCCCGGCAAGTACAGCACATGGCTTGGGGATGACTTCTATGTGCTGCTGGTCACCTGGGAACAGCTCGATCTATCAAGCGCAACGTTCAAGATTTACTACAACCCGCTGGTCAACTGGATATGGGGCGGCAGCTTCATCTTCATCGTGGGGACGCTGATCGCCGCCTGGCCTGACTTCAGCGAGGAGCGCGTCCCGATGGCAGCGGCGGCACGCCGCCGCACAGCAGCCCCGGCTGCGGGCGACTGATCGACAGACAATTCGGTGACGGGGATGCGCGCTACCGCATCCCCGCGCCGCCGGCAACCGCCTGCCCCACCCTGCAAGGCATCCCCCTCCACGCAGCCGGTTTGATGGGGAGGGCCACGCAGCGGGCAGGTGAACGATTTCACAAAACAGGAGGCCGGTGTGTGCCCGATAGCAGCACACCCGGACGGAGACGGGGCCGCAAGGCCGGCGTGATTGGACAGGATACCATGCTCAAGACCTACCGACTGCTGACGCTGCTGCTGCTGGCTGCCCTGGCGCTGGGCGCCGTCCCTGCTGTGCTGGCACAGGAGGGCGGGCCGGGGGCTGTACCGCCTGCGCCGGTCACCGACGACCAGGTGAACGCTATCGCCAAGCAGCTCTACTGCCCGGTGTGCGAGAACGTGCCGCTGGATGTGTGCGGCACGCAGGCCTGCGCCGACTGGCGCGACGAGATCCGCGCCATGCTGGAGGACGGGCGCAGCGAGGACGAGATCAAGGCCTACTTCACGGAGCGCTACGGGCGGCGCGTGCTGGCCACGCCAGATGCCCGCGGCATCGACGTGGTGATCTGGGTTATGCCGGTGGTCGCTGTGATCGGCGGGGCGGCCCTGCTGGTCGCCACGTTGCGGCGCATGGCCCCCGGCAGCGTGCGGGCTGCCACTGCCCCGGATGTTGCGCTGAGCTATGACGACCTCGACCCGGAGTATGTGGCCCGCCTTGAGGCCGAATATCGCGAGTTCACCACAAGTTAGAGGATAGAAGGCAAATGAGCGAGACTGCCCTGAAGCCCGAGATCGAAGAGGCTGGAATAACCCGTAAAAAGACCTTCTCCCGCATCGTTGTATGGGGGTTGACCGGCCTGATGCTGGTGTTCCTGGCGCTGGGCCTGATGAAGGCTTTCGAGAGCCAGCCCACGCAGGGGGCTGCCCCTGATTTTACACTGCAGCTCTATAACAATGAGGGGGAGATCACGCTCTCGGATCTGCGCGGGCAGGTGGTGGTGGTCAACTTCTGGGCCAGCTGGTGCGCCCCCTGTGCCGATGAGGCGCCCGACCTGGAGGCAGCCTGGCAGGCCTACCGTGATCGGGGGGTGATGTTCCTGGGCGTGGGCTACGTGGACAGCGAGGCCGCCGCGCTGGAGTATATGGCGAAGTATGGTGTCACCTACCCTAACGGCCCCGACCTGCGCACCGAGATTTCCGACCTGTATAATATCCGCGGCGTACCGGAGACTTTCGTCATCGACCGTGAGGGGCGGGTGACGTTCTTCGCAGCACGGCCGCTGACCTACAACGAGCTGGCCCGCGAGATCGAGCGCGCGCTGGCAGGGGGGTAGTTAATGGCTGACTTTCCAGCGATCTGGATCGCGCTGGTGCTGCTGGCCGGGGTGGCGTTCTACATCGCCCGGCCGCTGTTGAGCAGGCGATCCGGGCGGACGCGCACGGGGGGCCGGACTGCAGGCCCGGCTGACACACCCCGCCAGCGGGCAGCACGCCGGCGTGCAGAGCTGCTGGCTGAGCGTCTGGCGATCTACCAGGCGCTGCGCGACCTGGATTTCGAGTACAAAACCGACAAGGTGGCCGAGGACGACTATAAGGCCCAGCGGTATCAACTTGTTGCCCGCGGTGTGGAGGTGCTCAAGCAGCTCGACGCGCTGGATGCCCCGGACGAAAGCCCCGCTGCGGCGACAGCCGTGGGGGGCCTTCAGGAAGCCGCCCCCGCCGCCGGGGAGCCGGTCGCGGTGGCAGCGAGCCGGGCGGGGCGTTACTGTCCGCGCTGCGGCGCGTCAGTCTCACCGGGCGATCGTTTCTGCGGCGCGTGCGGCGCGCCACTGGTATCTTGAGGAAATCCATGCAGTCACTTCACATGCATCGCACTATCCTGATCGCGGGCCTGCTGCTGATCGGCTTGCTGCTGTCGAGCTGTTCGCTGGCCAGCGAGCCAATCCCGGCGGGGCCGATCGAGAGCGGCCCGCTGCCCGGCGAGGTCGTCAATGTGCCGGTAGTCCAGCCAAACATGGCCAGGGGGGCGGCTATCTACATGGAACGCTGCGCGAGCTGCCACGGCGCAGCAGGCGAGGGCGACGGCTCCTTTGCTGCGCAGCTCGCCGAGCAGGGCGCGGAGCTGCCGAACCTCGCCGACCAGGCACTGGCGCGCGCTCGCAGCCCGCAGAGCTGGTATTCGATCATCACCAACGGCACCGTGATGGGTGGCGGCCTGATGCCTCCCTGGCGCGATGCCCTGACCGATGCCCAGCGCTGGGACGTCACCTACTTCCTGTATGCGCTCAGCGTGGACGAGGAGCAGCTCGCACAGGGTGAGGCGCTGTACAATGAGCTGTTCACCGGATGCTACGGCGCAGATGGCGCGGCGGCGGGGTTCAACGACCCGGCGCAGATGACCGACCGCGATGCGCAGTCGATCTACGACGAGTTCATCCGCGATGAGACGAAGTGCCCCGCCGGGGCCGGGCTGAGCGAGGACGAGGCATGGGTGGTGGCCTTCTATGTGCTCACGCTCCCCGCCGACACCACCCTGACGGGTGTGTCGCTGGAGCCGCCGCCGATCGCCGGGGAACCGGCGGAGGAAGCACCGGCGGAGGTTGCCGAGGAGCCTTCCGGGGCGGCCTCGGATGCACCGGCTGAGCAGGCCGCCGCCGAGCCGGCCCAGGAAGCCACCCCCTCCCCCGATGAGGTGATCGACCTTTCGACAGCGGGCGTGGTGACGGGGACCGTGACCAATGGCAGCGCAGGCGACAGCCCGCTGGCCGGCGTCGAGGTGACACTGACCGGCCTGCGCCTGACTGATATGAACACCGTGGAGGAATTCTTCACCACCACCACGACCAGCGGCGAGGACGGTTCGTTCCGCTTTGAGGGGTTGCAGGCCGACCTGCCCAACTCAGCCTACGTGGTCGATGTGATGTATAACGACGTGCAGTTCAGCAACGGGGTGCTGGTTAACCCAATCGCGCCGGAGATGGACCTCTCGCTCTCAGTGTACGACTCGGTGAGCGACCCCTCGCTGATCACGGTCGACTCGATGCACGTGCTGATCCAGCCCACTGAAGCGGGGCCGATGGTGGTGCAGCTTTATGTGTTCAGCAACGCTGGCAACGGCATCTACGTCAGCCCGGTGTCGCTACCGGAGGGTATCCAGGGGACGGTGGCAGTCGCTGTGCCAGAGGCAGCCACCGCGCTGGAGTTCGACGGGGGGGTGCTGGGCGACCGTTTTATCCGGCAGGGTGAGAGCATCTATGACACCCGCCAGGTTTACCCCGGCCAGCAGACGCACACCGTGATGCTGCGCTATCTGCTGCCAGCGGGGAACCGCCAGGAGGTCGAGATCCCCATCCTGTACAACACGGCCCAGGTGACGGTGATGGCGCAGGAAGGCCAGACGGTGCGTTCGAGCATGCTGACCGCCGGTGAAGCCCAGGCGATGGACACCATCGTGTTCAACACCTACACGGCAGAGGGCCTGGGGCCGGGTGACACGCTGAGCTTCACGCTGCGCACAGGTGGCGGGATAGGCAGCGTCAACCCGCTGGCGGTGGCGCTGGTGACTGCCGGGCTGCTCCTGATCGGGGTGATGGTGTACCTGCTGATGGCGCGTCGCGGCCCGACCCCGGGGGAAGCAGAGGATGAGGCCGCCGACGACGATCTGGAGCGCCTGCTGGCCGAGCTGGATGAGGAGCTGGCCGAGGGGAAGATCAACCGCTTTGAGTACGAGGCCCGGCGCGCCGCACTGCTCGCCGGCATGAGTGAGGACGAAACCTAACGCAGGGGATTTGTATCACGAGGAGCAGCAGAATGGCATCCACAACTCAGATCGAGACAACGCGCCAGGGGGAGCAGGTAGCCGCCGCACGCAGTGAGCGTACCCCCCCCGCTCTGATCGCGCTGACCATCTGGACCCTGATCATGGTGGGGGTGGGGCTTTACCTGGCACTGGAGTATGCCCCGCTGGAGCGCACGATGGGGGCGGTGCAGCGCATCTTCTACTTCCACGTGGGGGCCGCGTGGGCGGGCGCGCTGGCCTTCCTGGTGACCGCGTTCAGCGGGGTGATGTTCCTGGCCACCAGCAAGCACAAGTGGGACGTGGTCGGACACAGCGCCGTTGAGGTAGGGCTGGCGCTGATCACCATGACCCTGCTGAGCGGGCCGGTGTGGGCGCAGTTCGCGTGGGGCACCCCGTGGACGTGGGACCCCAAGCTGACATCAGCGGCGGTGATGTGGCTGTCTTATGCGGCCTACCTGATGCTGCGGCGCGGCATCGAGGACCCGTCGCGGCGCGAGCGCTTCGCCGCTGTGTATGGCATTGTCGCTTTCGCCAGCGTGATCATGACGTTCTTCGGCGTGCGGTTCATCAACGCCACGATCCACCCGACGGTGATCGGGCCGAGCGCCTCAACAGCCCAGGGTGATTTCGGCATGACGCCGCGCATGCTGCAGACGATGATCTACAGCTTCATCACCTTCACATTTGTGTTCGCCACGCTGATCTGGTACCGCATCCGGCTGGAGAACTTCGCCGACCGGGTGAACCTGATCAAGATGCGCTTCCTGGCGGAATAGGGGGAGAAGCGATGTTTTCTGTACTGGCACAGACGACGCCGAACACCATCTCGTACATGGTGCTGGGATACGCCTTGATCATCGGGACGGGAGTGGTCTACGTGGCCACGCTGATCCTGAGGCGGCGCAACCTGAAGCGCGAGATAGCGATCATGGAGCAGATGGAGGAGTAGGCCCTCCCAATGCCCTGACGAAGAAGCCCCCCGGCCAGGTTGCCGGGGGGCATGGTTTCCCCCCTCTGACCGGGCTTTACCCGGCCATCTCCCCACGCAGAGGGGCGATCAGGTGGTGGTGGGCAGCCTCGAGGGCTGCGCCTGCGGTCGCTGCGAAACCGGGTTCCGCAGGCTGAGACGCGCACTCACAGCAGCCCTGGCAGCCAGCGAGATTCCATCACAGGGCCGCCCGATCAGATCATGTGGCCCTGCGCGTGGGCGGCGATCAGGGCGCGGGTCTGCGGGTTCTGCATGAACTCGGTGAAACGCGCCTGAACGGTCGAGGCCGGGCGGGCCGGGTAGTGCGCCATATACACCGGCATCGAGACCTGCATGCCCTCCACCTGCACAATCGCCAGGCGGCCCAACGGCAGGCGCGATGCCACGGTCACGATCGAGACGAACGACAGGCCAATACCGTACTCCACCGATATGGCCAGCGCCTCCGGGCTGTCGATCTCCATCACAAGCTGCATCTGATCCATATTCAGGCCCAGTCGGGCCATCGTCTCTGCCACCGCCCGGCGGCAGGGTGAGTCATGGCTGTGGCAGATGAAATGCTCGTCAAAAAGCTGCACAGGCTCGATGACCCCCTTCTGCACCCAGGGATGTGTGGTTGGAGCCACCAGCGCCAGGCGATCGATGAAGAAGTCGGCATAGGTCAGGCCGCTGACCTCCGAGTAGTAACATACGCCCAGGTCATACGTACCCCGCATCAGGCCCTCGGTGACCTCCTCCTCACTCACCATGGGGATGTTGACCCGTACGTTAGGATAAGTGCGCTGGAAGCGTGCCACCAGATGCGGCAGGATATACTTGGCAGCAGGGGCGCCGCAGCCGATGGTCAGGTTGCCCACCACCTTCCCGGTCGAGGCGCGGATAGTCTCCTCGGCGCTGACCGACAGAGCGATGATCTCGCGGGCCATCGGCAACAGCTCCTGCCCTACCTTGGTCAGCCTGATCCTGCGCCCCTCACGCTCAAAGAGGCGAACCTGTAGATATTCTTCCAGCGACCTGATCTGCATGCTCACCGCGGGCTGGGAGAGGTTCAATATACGGGCGGCCTCGGTGAAATTCTCGGTGCGGGCTGCTTCCAGAAAGACCCTGAGGGCGTGGATGTCGAGCATGATATATTTTCCTGCCTCGGTGGCCGGTGGCAGCAGCCACCGGATATAAACCCCATATAGCATCATTATATCCGGCATCGACGATCTGTATGTATGGCAGGCGCCCCTCTGGCCGGGAAAGCCCCCTCCACGACGGTGACGGCATCCCGCATCCGGCGAGCGGGCGGAGGTTAAACGTCCTGCAAGCCCAACCCGGCTCGCCTACACTGAGAGCAGAGTTGTCTCCCGGGCCGCACCTGCGGCCCACCGTCTCTGAAAGGAGGACGTGACTGAGCCAACCTGATAACGAGCCACCAGAGGGCAGGGAGGGCCGCCAGCGGTGACCCTCCCTGCCGCCTGTTAGGATTCCCTAACCAGACGGTAACACAAATCGCGTGTTTAGGGTATATTGTAGATGCCTTGATCCCCGCCTTGGCACCTGATAACCTGATGATGCCCGGGCTCCTGTCGAGCAGCCATAGCCGGAGAGAGAGCGCGATGGAGCAGGAAACTCTCGAACGCATGCTGGAGATGTGCCGCCGCATGGCACAGACCCACGAGCGCATGTTAGAGATCAGCCGCCGCATGGCTGAGACCCGCCAGCTTGACCCCCTGTTGAAATACGCCATGCGTGAAGCCATTGACCTGGTGGATGCCACCCACGGTATTCTTGTGCTGGTGAAGAACGACGGATCGCTCGATTTCCAGCTGACGGTCGACCGCAACGGTGGCCCGCTGGAGAATCCGCAGGACCAGGTGAGCTATTCGATCATCAACCGCGTGATCGAGACACGTCGGCCGGTGCTGATCGAGGATGCGCTGAACGACCCCGGCTTCGCGACTTCTGAAAGCGTGGCAAATCTCAGATTGCGCTCGGTGATGTGCGTGCCGCTGATCTCACGTGGGAACGTCATTGGCGCACTGTTTGTGGAGAACCGCACCGCTGCCGGGATCTTCGAGCCGGAGGACCTGACCCCGCTGATCTTCTTCGCCAACCAGGCCGCTGTGTCGATCGAGAACGCACTGATCAACGACACACTGGAACAACACATCAGCGCCCGCACCGCTGACCTGGAGAAGGCCCGCGCTGAGCTGGAGCAAAGTTGGCGGGAAGCCGTCGAGGTCAACCGGCTACGCACTGTGTTCCTGGGCAACGTGGCCCATGACATCCGTGCCCCAATGTCAGTGGCCGTGACGGCGCTTTCGATGCTTCAGGATGGCACTTTCGGGCCATTGAACGACGAGCAGATGCTGTGGGTCACCAAGGCGATGGGGGCCGTCGAGCACGCCGTGGACCTGATCAACGACATGTTCGACCTGACCAAAGCCGAGATGGGGCAGCTCAAGCTGGAGACCGAGCCGATCACGCTGACGGCCTTTCTGGAGGAGATGTACGAGGTGGGCAGCGGCCTGCCCTGGGAGCCGGGGGTGTCGTTTCAGAAGGATATCGAGCCCGATCTGCCCGAGATCAACGCCGATCCGGTACGGCTGCGGCAGGTGCTGTTAAACCTCCTGACCAACGCGGTCAAGTTCACGCGGTCGGGTAGTGTGCAGCTCTACGCCCGCTACCTGCCTGAGGAGGGAATGGTGCTGATCGGCGTGAAGGACACCGGCATCGGCATCCCGGCGCACAAATTGGAGGATATCTTCGACCGGTTCCATCAGGTGGACGCCACCCCGACGCAAAGGCAGAAAGGGACGGGGCTGGGGCTGGCCATCTGCCGAGAGCTGATCGATCTGCACGGCGGACGCATCTGGGTGGAAAGCGAGGAGAACCAGGGAGCGGATTTCAAGTTCATGCTGCCAGTGGGAGGGGGCTAAAGGCTGTTATGAACCCTGAGCGAGTCACATGCCGCCAATTGACCTCACCCCCGGCCTCGCTGCGTTCGGCCCCGCAGGTCCGGCGGAGGTGAGGTCTCTTCAGGCATGGATTGGCCCGAAAGAAGTTCATAACACGCTCCAGGGCGGCAGGGTTTGGCCCTGTGGTCAGGTTTTGTCCCCTGCTGGCCAACGCGGAGGGCAACCACAGGGGCCGCCCCTACACGGTGGGGGCGGGAGATCACGGGGCCAGATCGCCGGAGGCCTCACTGCCCGGTAGCTGCTCCGGGGGAACCTGCACCGGCTCGATGCCCTGACAGCGGGCAGCGACCCCGATGGCGTGGCTGGCCACCGGCCCGGTGATCACCGTGAAGACGAACAGTACCAGCAGCTCAAGGATGGCATCTGGCATGAGCAGGGCCGCGCCAAGCAGCAGCCCCAGCAGGCCCAGCGTTGAGACCTTGCCTGACGCATGCAGCCGCGTATACACATCAGGCAGGCGGATCAGCCCCAGCACGCCGATCAGGCTGAACAGCACGCCCAGCCATAACACGATCAGCCCCACAACCTGCATCAGAACACCCTCCCCTCGGCCAGGTAGCGCGCCACCACCAGCGTGCCCACGAAAGCGAAGGCAGCGAGCGCGATGCCCACATCCACCAGCAGCGAGCTGCGCTGCAACAGCGCCAGTACCACGATCACGCCGATCAGCAGCGTGGTAGTCGTCTCGGTAGCCTGCAGCCGATCCGCCGGGGACGGCCCGGCCCAGATGCGATAGGTGGCGATCACCAGCAGGCCCACCATCACCACCAGCGCCCCCTGCAGCCCAATATTCAGCCAGTCTGTCATGTTTCCCCTCCCCTCAGCCGCGGCCCAGCATGCGCCTGAAGTAGCCCAACCGCTGCGCCTGATCAGCCTGCACCGTGCGCAGTGAGTCGTCCACGTCCAGGCAATGCACCAGCATCACGCGGTTGTCATCCTCAAAGCCGATCACCAGCTCACCGGGTGTGATGGTCATCGCATGGGCGCTCAACGCGGCGATCACTTCACTGCCCTCCTCGTCATCGATGGGCACGCGGATCACGCCGGGCTTGAGCGCCATACGGGGCGACAGCACCAGCCGGGCTACATCGATGCCAGACAGGAAGATGTCGCGTAGCAGCACCAGCAGATAGATCAGCGCCGCAGCCATGGCGCGTGGCACATGGCGCAGGCCCGCCCGCGTCGAGCTGTCCAGCAGGACGAGCACGGCCAGCCCCAGCAGATAGCCCACGAGAAAGCTGTCAAGTGTCGTCTGGGTGGTCAGGGCCATCCAGATCAGGGCCAGGGGGAACGCCAGCCCAACGTAGCGTGCGATCTTCACCCTTCTACCCTCCTCCCAGCACCGCGCCGATATAGATGGCCGGGTTGGTGATCTGCTCAACGGCCAGCAGCGACACGTCGATCAACGGGGCGGCGTACAGCCCCAGTACCACACTGAGAACAATCAGCAGGGCGGGGGCCAGGGGGCTATCCCCGTAAGGCTTGACCTCCACCGGGGTATCCTCGCCCGGCTTGCGCTGGAAGATGTGCTGCCAGGCGCGTGTCACATACAGCAGGGTGATCAGCCCGCCGCCCACGGCTAACCCCAGCCCCAGCCAGCGGCCATCGGCAACACCCGCCTGCACCAGTGCCAGCTTGCTGATGAAGCCGTTCAGCGGGGGCACCCCGGCCAGCGCCAGCCCGCCCAGCAGATAAAGCAGGCTGATACCCTTCATGCTATAGCCCACGCCGCCCAGCTCGGCGAGGCGCGCGGTCTTGGGCATGGTGCGGCTGGCGACTGCGCCGGTGAGCATCAGCATGGCCGCCTTGATCAGCGCGTGGTTGAAGGCGTAGATGATGGCCGCCGCCAGCGCCAGCGGCGTGCCCCACCCGATGCCGACCAGGATGAAGCCGATCTGCCCGAAGGTGGAGTAGGCCAGCATGCGCTTGGCGTCATAGGTGCGCAGCGCGCCCAGCCCGCCGAAGAACACACCGATGATCCCCAGGACGATCAGCAGCGTGCGGATCAGCGGGGCCTCCACCGTGAACAGCAGGGTCGTCAGCCGGATCAGGCCGTAGACACCCACCTTGACCACCACTGACGACAGCGTGGCGCTGATCGGCGTGGGCGCGGTGGTGTGGAAATCGGGCTGCCAGAAATGGAAGGGGAACACCGCCCCCTTGACCAGAAAGGCCGTCATCAGCATCAGCGCGGCAGCCTGGGCCAGCAGGGGGCGATCGCCGGTGGCGAGCAGCGCGGCGATGTCGGCCAGGTTGAGCGTGCCGAAGCTGGCGTAGAGCGCTGCGATGCCGATCAGCAGGGCCAGCGTGCCAATGGTGCTGATGAACAGGTACTTGATGGCGGCCTCCAGCCCCAGCCGGTTATCGGAGACGGCCACCATCGCCACCGAGGAGACGACCATCAGCTCCAGGAAGACGAACAGGTTGAACACGTCGCCGGTGTAGAGCGCGCCGTTCAGCCCGGCGGACATGGTGAGGAACAGCGGCATGAAGGCCGGGAACGTGATGCTGTGGTCGCGGCAGCTCACGGCATAGAGCACCCCGGCGAACAGCACCGTGGAGGCCATCACCCCGAACAGCGCCGACAGCAGATCGGGGGCCAGCGACAGCCCGAACGACACAGGCCAGCCACCCAGCAGGTAGACCTGCGGGCCGCCCGTCAGATTGAGCCACAGCACGCCAAAGCTGCTCAGCATCATCAGCGCGGCGGCCAGCAGCGCCACATACCGCTGCACACGGTTGACGCGCGCCAGCAGCAGCGCAAAGACGGCCCCCGCCAGCGGGATAAACACCGGGCCTAATACCAGCGGATGATTCATGATACCAATACCCTGTCGTTATACGCAGTCATTCAACATACCCCTCCGATGTCTGGCATCTCTAGCCCTGCAGCTCGTCGATGCTGTCCGCATCGATGGTGCCGAAGCGACGCGCGGCCACGCGCACCAGCCCCAGCAGCAGCGCGAACGACCCAAAACTGATCACCACGGCGGTGAGGATCAGCGCCTGCACCAGCGGATCGCTGGGCTGGCCCTCCACGCCAACATAGGCCGGGGCCTCCCCCTGAAACGCGCCCACCGCCAGGAAGAACAGGTTGATCGCCGTGAAGACGATATAGAACCCCATCGCAGCCTTGAGCAGGTCGCGGCGCAGCATCAGGAAGATGCCCAGCCCGAACAGCACGCCGGTGGTGATGGCAAATAATATACTCACAGTCCCTCAACCTCCCTCGGATGCGCAATCGCCTCCATGATGACGCTGACACCGCCGAACACGGCCAGGAAGATGCCCACCTCAAACAGCAGCGAAGAGTAGGCCTTGATGCCCGCGGGCAGCGTGATATCCAGCCGGAGCAGCGCCAGGAACGGCTCGCCGAGCAGGACGGGCAGCGCGGCGTTGGCCAGCGCCACCGCCAGCCCCACGCCGATCAGCCGCCCGGGGTGCAGCCATGAGAGGCGCGCCTTGGCCTCGTCGTAACCAAAGACAACGTACCACAACGCCACAGCCAGCCCGCTGACCACCCCGGCGGTGAAGCCGTCGCCGGGGCGGCTGGCGCCGTACAGGATGTGGCCGACCGAGATCAGCACGGCAAAGGGCAGCACCAGCCAGGCCACCATCCGCGAGAGGGGCGTGGCGATGCGCGGCTCCCCGCCCCCCCTGGCCTCGCTGGGGGCGGCATCCCCGGCAGGGGGTTGCTTGAGGCCGCGCAGCAGCTCGTCGGCCTGGGGCAGGGCCAGCAGCGTCAGGACGCTGAGCGCCGCCACGCCGAACACGGTGATCTCGATCAGCGTGTCTGTGCCGCGGAAATCGGTGAGGATGGCCGCCACCACATCGGTGACGCCCGTCTCGACCAGCGTGTTATCCAGATACCAGGTCGCGACAGTCGGGCGGTCACCGCGGCTGAACACCGCCGCCAGCGCAAACAGCGTGACCCACACACCAACCGCCCCGGCGATGACGGCATCACGCAGCAACCCGCCTTTCGACTGGCCCCGCAGCCGGTCCATCGCGGCGCGGCGGGTGCGCTCGTCGATGCCGGCCAGCATCAGCACCAGCAGCACAGTAGCCAGCGTCTCAACCAGGATGGAGACCAGCGCCACATCCGGCGCAGGCTCCAGCAGGAACAGTGCGCCGACTGCGTAGCCCATCATGCCCATCGCCAGCGCCGAGAGCAGATGCCGCCGGAACAGCACCGTGGCAAAGGCCGAGACGATCGTCACGGCCAGCAAGATCATCCGCAGCACGTCCGGCGCGCCGCGGAATTCGAAGGTCCACTCCAGGCCACGCATGAAGCCGACGCCGCCCGCTGTCAGCAGCACAAGCGCTGCCGTCAGGATCACGGCCAGGTAGCGGCGCAGCCTGCCGCTCTGCGAGCGCAGCAGCAGATCGGCCAGGCGGTCCAGGCTGTTGAGCAGCGCGTCATAGGCGCGCTCTGGCCCCGCCAGCGCGGGCAGGGTGCGTCCCAGCCAGGCCCCGCGCAGGGCGAAGACCAGCGCGCCGAGGGCCAGCACGCCCATGCTCAGCCCGAAGGCCAGGTTGAAGCCGGGGAACAGGGCCAGCTTGAAGCCCTCGCCGACGATCGGGATCAGCAGCGGCTTGATCACCGGCCCCAGGACGAAGCCCGCCGCCAGCGAGCCGATCGCCAGGACGCCCGGCCCGGCCAGCAGCCCGGCAGGCGGGGCGTGGAAATGCTCATCCAGCCCCTCATGGGCCTGCCCGAAGAACACATCGACGACGACGATCAGCCCGGCGGCGACGATCAGCACCGAGCCGAGCAGCCCGCTCATGGCGACCGCGATGGCCCACGGCGACTCGATCAGGGCGACGATCAACGTCTCTTTGGCGACGAAGCCAAACAGCGGCGGGAAGCCGCCCATCGAGAGCGCGGAGACGATCACAATGGCGGCGATGACGGGCGCGCGGCGCGCCAGCCCGCCCAGCTCATCGATCAGCCGGGTGCCGGTGCTGTGCTCGATCACGCCCACGCCCAGGAACAACGCGGCTTTGTAGAGCGCGTGGGCCAGGATGCCCAGCAGCGCCGCTTTGATGCCCAGCCCCTCCGGCAGACCGATCAGCGCCACCAGCGCACCAAGCCAGCTCACAGTGGTGTAGGCCAGCAGCGCCTTGAGGTCGCGTTTGCGCAGCGCGAGCAGCGCCCCGGCCAGCATGGTGATCAGCCCGAAACCGGTCAGCAGGGCCATCCACAGCGCGGTGCCGCCCAGCACAGGGTAGAAGCGAGCCAGCAGATACACACCCGCCTTGACCATCGTGGCGGCGTGCAGATAGGCGCTGGCCGGGGAGGGCGCGGCCATCGCGCCCGGCAGCCAGAAATGGAACGGCCACTGTGCGCTCTTGGTAAAGGCCCCCAGCGCCAGCAGCAGCACGATGGCGAGATACCAGGGCTGCGCGGTCAGGTCGGTGGCGAGCACGGCGGCCAGGTCGAACGACCCGGCGGCAGCGCCCACCAGCACCAGCCCGACGATCAGCGCCAGCCCGCCGCCGCCCGTGACCACCAGCGCGCGGAACGCGCCGAGGCGCGCCTCGGCGGATTTGGCCCCCTTGAAGCCGATCAGCAGGAACGAGGTGACGCTGGTCAGCTCCCAGGCGATGAACAGCGTGATCAGGTTGCCCGCCAGCACCACGCCGAGCATCGCGCCCATGAACAGCATCAGGTAGAGATAAAAGCGCGCAGCCTCGTCAGCGTCGTCGAAGTAGTAGCCGGTATAGAGCACCACCGCCGCGCCAACGCCCGTGACCACCAGCGCGAAGAGCAGCGCCAGCCCGTCCAGGTAGAGCGAGAGCGTCAGGCCAAGCTGGGCCGCCCAGGGCAGGCTGACCACCAGGGCGCCCCCCTCTGTGACGGCCGGGAGGAGCGTCACCAGCCAGCCGAACAGCGCGGCGGTGATCAGCGTCAGCGGCCAGGCCAGCACACGGCCCGACAGCCTCGACAGGCCCGACAGCCCCGAAACGCGGCGCGCCGCCAGTGGCATCGGCGCCAGCGCAAAGGGGATGCCGATGATCGCAAACAGGGCCATGCGCTTCTACTCCTCTCGCTGCCCCGCGCGCCGGGCTATACGGCGGCGGAGGAATACCTTACGCAGCTCAATGGCCGCGGTCACGAACAGGCTTAGCCCCAGTGTAATGCCAAGCTGCCCCGGCGTCAGCGGGGTTGTGCCGAACCAGTTGTTGAACACCGGCATGTAGATCAGGGCCATCTGCAGGGCCACCGTGACCAGCACCGCGGCCAGCAGCGGCTTGTTGGTGAGCAGCCCCTTCTTGAAGATGCTCTCAGTATCGGAGCGCACGGCCAGCGCGTGCCCCATCTGCGAGAGCGTCAGAGTGGTGAACACCATGGTGCTCCACACCTCCGGCGAGAAGGCCGAGTAGCCCAGCACCGAGAGGGTGAACGAGGCGGCGAAGATCAGCGCGCCGACATACACCAGGTGCTGCCAGACCCCGCGCGCGAAGATGCTCTCATCAGGGCGATGCGGCGGGCGATGCATATTGCTCTTCTCACCCGGCTCCACGCCCAGCGCCAGCGCAGGCAGGCCGTCGGTCACCAGGTTCATATAGAGGATCTGCAGGGTGTTGAGCGGCAGCGGCAGGCCGAGCGCCTGGGTGCCAAGCAGCACGAAGACCTCGCCGGTATTGCTGGCCAGGATGTACTTGACGAAGCGGCGCACGTTCTCATAGATGGTACGGCCTTCCTCCACCGCCGAGACAATGGTGGCGAAGTTGTCATCCAGGATGACCATGTCGGAGGCCTCTTTGGAGACCGCCGTGCCGGTGATGCCCATCGCCACGCCGATGTCGCTCTTGCGCAGGGCGGGCGCGTCATTGACGCCGTCGCCCGTCATGGCGACGATGTGGCCGCGCTTCTGGAGCGCCTCAACGATGCGTAGCTTGTGCTCCGGCGAGACGCGAGCGTAGACGTCGACCTCCTCCACCACGCGGTCGAGGTCCTCGGCGGGCATGTCGGCCAGCTCCACGCCGGTGATCACGCGGGCGGTGCGGGCGATGCCGAGGTCCTGCGCGATGTACTGCGCGGTCAGCGGGTGGTCGCCGGTGATCATCACCGGGCGGATGCCCGCCGCCTTGCAGGTGGCCACCGCCTGCTTGACCTCCGCGCGCGGCGGGTCGATCATGCCAACCATGCCCACGAAGATCAGATCGCGCTCCAGGGTCGCGGCGTCGGCGCCGTTGGGTGTCTCGACCAGCCGGTAGGCCACGCCGAGCACGCGCAGGCCGCCCTGCGCCAGATCGTTGTTGGCCCGCTCAATGCGCGCGCGCCAGGCCTCATCCAGCGGCTCCACCTGGCCATCGACCCATACATGTGTGCTGACCTCCAGCAGGCTGTCGACCGCGCCCTTGGTGAAGGCGGCCTTACAGCCCACACCGCACAGCAGCGCCGCCAGGTCGATATACTCGGCCCCGTCAGGGGTGTCGGGGATGTTCTCGCCCAGCGTGTGCAGGGTCGTCATGCGTTTGCGGTCGGAGTCGAAGGGGGCCTCGCCCACACGGGGATAGGCTTTGTCGAGCAGCGACTTCCACATGCCGAAGCGTGCTGCAGCCACCACCAGCGCTGTCTCAGTGGGATCGCCGACCGCGATATACTGGTCGGGCTGCTCGCCCTGCTCCAGCACGGCATCGCTGCACAGCGCGGCGCCCGCGAGCAGGATGGCCTGGGCCTGGCTCTCAGGGGCGGGCTGCGTCTCGTCGCGGCGGATGGTCACGTAGCCGCCGCGGATCGTCTCGATCACATCCCAGGTGCGCCCGGCCACATCGAGCATCTTGACCGTCATGCGGTTCTCGGTGAGCGTGCCGGTTTTGTCGGAGGCGATGACGGTCACCGAGCCGAGCGTCTCGACGGCGGGCAGCTTGCGGATCAGCGCGAGGCGCTTCAACATGCGCTGCGCACCCAGCGCCAGCGAGATGGTGACGACGGCGGGCAGGCCCTCAGGCACCACGGCCACAGCGATGGCAACCGCCGCCACAAACAGATCGGTGATGTTTCGGTCGGGGCGCAGGAAGCCCAGGCCGAAGGCCAGCGCGACGATGATCACGGCCAGCACCAGCAGCACGCGGCCCAGCTCGGCCATGCGGCGCTGCAGCGGGGTGCGCTCTGACTCCACGCCCTGGATCAGCCCGGCGATGCGGCCAAGCTGGGTGTTCATCCCGGTCTCGACGATCACCGCCGTGCCGCGCCCATAGGTGACCGCTGTGCCCATGTAGAGCATGTTGTGGCGGTCGCCAAGGGGCATGTTCTCATTGAACAGGGTGGCCGGGTTCTTCTCAACCGGAAGGGACTCGCCGGTGAGGGCGGCTTCCTGCACGCGCAGGTTAGCGGCCTCGATCAGGCGGGCATCGGCAGGGATGATGCTGCCCGCCTCAAGGAGCACGATGTCACCGGGGACAAGGGCGGTGGAGGCGATCTCCTGCACACGCCCGGCGCGGCGCACGCGCACCGCCGGGGCCGACATGCGCTTGAGGGCGGCCATCGCCTGCTCGGCGCGGAATTCCTGCACAAAGCCCAGGGCCGAGTTGAGCAGCACGATCGCCATGATCGCGATGGTGCTGTCCCACTTGCCCAGGGCACCGGAAATGACCGCCGCGGCGATCAGGATAATCACCAGGGGATCGGTGAGCTGCTCCCAGAGGATCAGCAGCGGGTTCTTGACGCCGCGCTCGACCAGCTCATTGGGGCCGAAGCGGGCCTGCCGATCGGCGATCTGCGGTTCGCTCAGCCCGGCATCGGGGCTGACGCCCAGCTCCGTGAGCGTCTGCTCAACCGACAGGGTGTGCCACACAACGGGCTGCGCGGAAACTGACGATTGACGTTTGTCCTGCTCGGTCATACAACATCCTCTGACCCTCTCGTGGATCGGCTGCATAGAATTTACTCAAAGTGCGACAAACAGCCAGCGTGTGTCTATCCCGTTCCGGACAGGCATCGCTGGCTGTTTTACAACCAGTCTTCTCTTCTGTGGAGAATGCTGCTTACCCAGTCGGCCTTTATCGGTCAACAGGCGGTTATTCATGTGTCAGTCAGGATTGTAACGTGTGCAGGCCTGGCATTTCAAAGGGAAGGGCCGATCTGATCGTTTTCTTATGAACCGCTTTGCCTGGCGTACTTGTCGAGGCGGCAATCTATCCTCGGCGATGTTGCACCCCCATTGCGCCGAAATCGTACCCATACTATGATGAGCACAGGACTTATGTTCCGTACCATGCCGGGTACAGGATCGCGCTGAACACAATGGGATCACACCCGAAGGAGGGGGCACAATGATCAAGCTCAAGAAGTCCCATCTGTACCGGCTGGCCGCCGTGCTGGCCGTACTGCTGGTGGCTGGCATCATGGCGGCCTGCCGGGGCAGCAGAGGCGAGCCCGCTGCCAGCACTGGCCCGGAGGGGGCCACCAGCGGCGGTGACGCTGCGGCAGGCTCCGACGCGGGCGGCTCCGGGGCGGAGCAGCAGCCAGAGGATCAACCTGCCGCCGGTGAAACCGCCCCCGCCGCCCCCGGTAGCCTCGCCGCCGACCATATCCCCGTCTTCGATGTCACCGTGACCTGGCAGGACAACAGCAGCAATGAGGACGGCTTCCGCGTCTACCGCCAGCGCGTCGACATCCCCGACCTGCTGACGCTGATCGGCGAGGTGGGCGTGGACACCACCATCTTCCGTGACAGCGGCACGCTGTGCGGCGCCACTTACCAGTACATCATCGCCTCGTTCAATGAGGTCGGCGAATCACCGGCCACCGCCTGCTGGCAGATCACCCTGCCGCCCTGCCGCGAGATCGCCAGCGCCTCGCTGGCGGGCGGGGCTGAGAACGCCCTCAACGCCGCCGCCGGGACCGTGGGCGCGGACGGCGACTTCTATCTGGACTTCTCCACGGGGGTGGTGCAGCTCAAGGCCGACCTGGAGGGACAGGTGGGGCTGATCGACCTCGGCCCCGGCGATGAGTCCCTGCTCTACACCCTGCCCCTGCCCGATACCCTTTCCTTCGTCCGTGACGGCATCCCCATCCAGCCCGGGAACATGTACGCCGCCGGTATGCGCGGCAGCGGCGACCTGGTGCTGTTCGTGGTCGATATCCTGTCCTCCACCGTGGGCCTGCGCTACACCATCTGGCCCAACCAGGACCTGATCAACGTGGGCGAGTGTACGCCGGGCTTCAACCTGCTGACCGGCGGCGGGCCGGGCACCCCCTGCATCACCGGCGACGACGTGTGCAATCCGTTGTGCGTCACCGTGCCAGAGGAGTACCGCGATGTGCCCGTCGGCGACGTCCCGCCGGAACAGGTCATCCCTGATGAGCCGGGGGGAATGGCTGAGATTTACCGACAGTGCCTGGATGAGATACTCTCCACTCTGCCAGCCGACCCCACCCCCGCCCAGATCGCCGATGCTCAGGCACGCTTCTATGCCTGCGTCGCTGCACGGGCAGGCGTAACACCCGGTGAGTTGATGGGCAGTACCAGCCTGCTCGCCGCGCCCGCCGGGACGCCGGTGGATATCCCCGGCGACGGATCGCGCTATACCGACCGAGACCTGGACTGCGAGGACGACCCCTGCATCCCCGGCGACGACATCTGCAACCCGCTGTGCACCCCGCTGCAGCAGGTCACGCCTGGCCTGCTAAGTGCGCTGCCACGCGACCCCGACTGCCAGCCCGGTGACGAGCCGGACGAGAATCGGCTGTACTACTGCGGGCGGCAGACCCCCGCCGAGCTCTCCGAGGCGGGATGGGTCCTCCTCTCCGCACAGGACTACGAGCCGGATGGCACCATCGACCGCCGCGTGCTGTACAACGGCGCCCCCGGCTCGCCCTACTTCGGCACCTACCTGGTGTGGGATACCTTCTGCCCGGATCAGCCCGGCGACCGGCCAGGGCGCGAGGTGGTGCGCGAGCCGGTGTGGTACTGCAGGTTCCTGGGGAATGGCATCTTCGAGTGGTACGAGGTAGAGCGTGTCTTTGTGGACGGCGTGGCCGTCTCGGAGAGCATCGTCAGCGGGCCCTACACCGGCCCCTGGCAGCCCGGCTGCCCGCCCGAGCCGGTGTGTGTGTGCCGGGAGATTTGCACCATGCCTCCGGGCGGCACGCCAGGCCCTAACTGCCGACAGTCTGAGTGGCGGGACTCGTGCACCGGGGCGATCTGCACCCCGTGACAGCCGCCAGCACAGGGACCTGACCTGACAGCAAGCCGGGGATGTCTCGCAGGAGGCCTCCCCGGCTTATGCTGTACGGCAGCGGCAGTGGTCAGGCTTTGAGCCGGTCGAGATGCTGCTTGCGGAAATGGGCCACCTTGGGGGCGATCACCACGCGGCAGTAGCCCTGATGCGGGTTGCGGGCGAAGTACTCCTGATGGTAGTCCTCCGCCGGATAGAACGCCTCGAACGGCGTCACCTCGGTGACGATAGGCTTATCCCACACACGCGCCGCCTCCAGCTCGGCGATGACCTCACGGGCGATGCGCGCCTGCTCCTCGCCGTGGGTGAAGATCGCCGAGCGGTACTGCGGCCCGACGTCGTTACCCTGGCGGTTGAGCGTGGTGGGGTCGTGGATCGTGAAGAACACGTCGAGCAGGTCCCTGAAGGTGATCACGTCGGGGTCGTAGATGATCTGCACCACCTCGGCGTGGCCGGTCATCTTGCCGCACACCTGCTCGTAGGTGGGATGCGGCACATGCCCTCCGGAGTACCCGGAGACCACATCGAGCACGCCCCTGAGCTGGTCGTACACCGCCTCCAGACACCAGAAGCAGCCACCTGCCAGTGTCGCAACTTCCTTGCCCATGCGCTTTTCCTTTTACCATCCCATGATGCGAACGACTGCCTGATTATAGCGCGCCAGGCGGCCCGCATGGACGTGATCGCCGCGCTGCAGTACGAGTAAGCGCGGCCCCACCCCAACCGCCCTCCTCCATAAAGAAGCACAATATGGAGGAGGCGGGGCATGTCCTGCTCTGGAGTATGCGAGACAACCTTGCCTGTGTCAATCAGCTTGACCCTCTCTTCGGCATAAAATTGTCCAAGAATCCAACCGCAGTACAGCTGAGTCGATTAAGGGATACGAGCTTGTTGAGAAGCTGATGCATAGTCATACCTTGAGTCTGTACACAAACCAGACGAACGCAAGGAAGCCGAATACAGGAATGACAAGAACAGACTCGCTGCCCTGTAGCTTCACATACAGCCATTGCCAATCAGGGAGGTTAAACTCGTACAACTCAGCCATCAGCGTCTCGTATCCAAAGTCAGGAGGGGTATCAAGGTAAGGCTGTGGATGGGTGAGATTCCCAAAACTGGCGAGTGAGGCGCGGGCCTGGCCCAAGATAGGGGAGTAGCGCACCATGAAAAGGGTCTCAGAACGATCGCTCACATCGACACCCTGACTAATGAGATGGACTATATGATACTCAAACGGCAGTGCTATCGATGTTAATTGCACCAGCACACTCACAGCAATCAGCCCTGCGGCCAGCCAGCGCAGCCAGAGCGCGTTTCTGCGCAAGTTCTCTACAAACTGAGCCATAGGGAGGTATAAGGCGGTTATCCCCGGCAGCAGATAGTACGGTCCCCAGCCCCATGTTCCCAGGCCAGAAAGCAAAGAATACAGCCCTAAATAACTCAGGAACAGCAGCCCTACCGCGTAAGATAATGTGCGCTCTCTACGATGAAAAGCTGGCCATGCAACCACCAGCAGCAACAAACAAGGGACAAAAACAAACAACCCTCGCCAGGGGCTGATCAACCACTGCAGGATGCCCATCAGGGTTGGCGGCCCAATATAGGGCGGTTTTGATTCATATCCATAAGCCAGCGGCTGGCCGAAACGCAGCATATTGTAAGCGGGGATGACCCAGGCGAGAACCGCTACCCCCAGCACGAACCACAGAATACTATCTGTGCGAGCTTGCCAGCTTTTCCTCTCTCCTATGTCGAAAAGGATAACCAGCAGAGCTGGGGCGGCAATGATCGAGTTGATGCGCGTGATCAGGGCCACGCCCCATAGTAAGCCACCCAGCACATAGTTCAGACGTTGATGCTGCCCCGGCCCCTTTTTCGCACTCACAAGAAAATAGATGGCTCCTGCCACACCCAGGGTTTCTTGAAGCACGTCATAAGGTTGCCGGTAAGTTACCCAGAGGATGCTGGCAAAGCCCAGCAGCAATGCGCCGCCCAGAGATGCCCTTGTTGAGAACCCCAGTCTCCTAGAAGTCGCGAAGATAATCGCAGCGATCAGCGCAGCGCTGATAGTGTTTAACGTAGCCATCGGTTGGAAAAGGAGCCCCAGAAGGCGCAGCCCTCGACTACCATTGTTGAGCCAGTTTTGAAGAATGATAAAAGGCACCTCTAGAAGCGATTGTCCGAGACCATAGAAGGAATAGAGGCTGCCATCCGAGGCTGTTACAGCCCAGAACTCACCGATAGTACCTTGCTCAACAGCGCTAAGTTTCAGGCTTCTCTCCAACACGATCTGACGCGCCACGGCCTCACGTACAGACCCATCGGTAGAGAGAAAGGAGTGTGGCATAGTGACCAGGTAGAGCGTCAAGACAGCGAGAAACACGGTCAATGTGTTCGCCGGCACAATCTTGTCCAAAGCTGCTCTCAGGTTATCCATGGTCAGTCCCGGTAACTGTACATGTAACGACTTTAATTTCCACTGCGCCCGCAGCCCACGCTGCCCGACACCTGGAAGTAGCGGGCGGCCTCACGGCGCACGCCGCGCCGCTCGGCTTCGGCAAGCTGGATGGCCCCGATGCCTTCCGGCTGCGCCAGCACCGCGGCCAGCTCGGCCTTGACCGCTTTGACCATGTCGGAGTACATGTTGATCTTGCGGATGCCCAGCGCCACCAGCCGACGCAGATTGTCATCGCCGGTGTCGGATGCGCCATGCAGCACCAGCGGCACGGGCACGCGGCGGTGCAGCTCCTCCAGCAGATCGAACTGGAGGGCGGGCGCGCCCCGGTAGGTGCCGTGGATGGTGCCGATCGACACGGCCAGTGCATCGATGCCGGTCAGCCGCACGAACTCAACCGCCTGATCGGGGTCGGTGAAGACGGTCTGGCTGTCCTCGCCGTGGCCGGGGACGACGTACATATCGCCGGTGGCGACGTGGCCCAGCTCAGCCTCGACCGGCACCCCGGCAGGGTGGGCGATGGCGACGGCGGCCTGCGTGCGCTCGACGTTGACCTCCCACGGCTCGCTGCTGGCGTCGATCATAACCGAGGTGTAGCCGACCTCAACGCCCTCGCGGATCGCGTCGAGCGTGAGGGCGTGGTCAAGGTGCAGGCCGACCGGCACGGCGGCGGCCTCGGCCTCCTCACGCACCACGCCGATAAAGCGCGCGTAGCTGCGCAGGTCGCGGATCTCGCGCAGGGCCAGGGTATAGCTGAGCAGCAGCGGGGCGTCCAGCTCCTCGGCCAGCTCGATCAGGGTGCGAACCATCGACAGGCTGCTGAAGTCGGGGGCGAGCACAGCATAGCCGCCCCGCTCCGCCGCGGCCAGCATCTCATTCAGCGACTGGATCATCAGGGTTCCTCCGGCATGGTAGTGTGATCGGTCACCGCGTCCACAGTATACCGCGCCTGCAATTGCTCCCGCCCCATTGACGACAACGTCACATTTGTGATAAGATGACAGCGACTTCACACACCTTCCAAGCTGCACAATCGAGGGCACACCAAGGTAGCCAGTGAGGTCGCGGAAGGAGGTGATGAGCTGCCATAGATTAAGGACTCCCTCTCGAACCCACCTGTACCACCCTGGGGTCATCCCCTTTGAAAAAGAAGAAACTTCAGGAGCGAGAAGAACAATGAAGCACAAAGCATGGATTTTCGTGCTGATCGTCGCAGCGCTGGTGCTGGTCGCCTGCGGCGGGGCCGCTGCCCCTGCGGCTGAGGAAGAGGGCGCGGCGGAAGAGGAAACCGTCACGGGCGAGGTGGAGGTCTTCTCATGGTGGACGGGCGGCGGTGAGGCCGCTGGCCTGGATGCCATGATCGAAGTCTTCAACGAGAAGTACCCTGATATCACCTTCATCAACGCTGCCGTGGCCGGTGGCGCGGGCACCAATGCGCGCGCAGTGCTGGCGAGCCGTCTGCAGGCTAACGACCCGCCTGACTCCTGGCAGGCGCATGCCGGGCAGGAGATCATCGGCACGTACGTGGCCGCCGGGCAGATCGAGCCGCTGAACGACCTGTTCGAGGAGAACGGCTGGCTCGACGTGATGCCTGAGACGCTCATCCCGCTGATCTCGGCGGACGGCAACATCTACTCGGTCCCGGTGAACATCCACCGCGCCAATGTGATGTGGTACAACCCGGCCATCCTGGAGGAGACCGGCGTGTCCCTGCCGACCACCTGGGATGAGTTCTTCGCCGCCTGCGAGACGATCGAAGCCGCGGGCTACATCTGCCTGAGCATGGGCGAGCAGTGGACCGCCATGCACCTGCTGGAGGTTGTGCTACTGGGCGAGCTGGGCGCGGATGCCTACAACGGCCTGTGGACCGGCGAGACCGACTGGGGCAGCGCCGAGGTGACCGCAGCGCTGGAGACCTACGCTGCAGTGCTTGAGCATGTGAACGAGGACGCCTCCGGCCTGACGTGGCAGGACGCCGCGCAGCTTGTGGCGAACGGCGATGCCGCCTTCAACATCATGGGCGACTGGGTGGATGGCTACTTCTCCGGCGATACTGCCGGCGGGAACCTGGGCCTCGTGCCCGGTGAGGGCTACGGCTGGGCGCCGCCTCCCGGCACCGATGGTGTGTTCCAGTTCCTGAGCGACAGCTTCACGCTGGCCAAGAACGCGCCGCATCCTGATGGCGCGATCGCCTGGCTGACCATCGCCGGCTCGAAGGAAGGGCAGGAAGCCTTCAACCCGGTCAAGGGCTCGATCTGCGCCCGCACCGACTGCGACACCTCGCTGTTCAACGAGTACCTGCAGTCGGCGATGGCTGACTGGTCGACCGACGTGGTGGTGGGCAGCCTGACGCACGGCGTGACCGCCAATGACACCTGGAAGAACGAGATCAACACCGCCCTGGGTCTGTTCCTGACCGATGGTGATATCGCCGCCTTCCAGGCTGCGCTGGTCGAGGCTGCGGCCTCCTACCCCAACTAACCGCTGACCTGACCCTGTGACGGGGAGGGGAGGACAGGCGTCCTTCCCTCCCTTTCCTTAACCGCCGGATTTGTACGGTGCGGGGGCCTGCCGTAGAATAGCAGATATCGCCCTTTGATCTGGGGGGATTCCCATGAGCGCTTCGAATGTTTCTGAGGTCGCACGGGCAGAAGCGGCGCAGGCGCCGCGGAAAGAGCCGATCATCAGCCGCGATCAGGCAGTGGCTGTCGCGCTGGTGACGCCCTCGATCCTGGCCATCGCCGTGTTTGTCTACGGGTTCATCGGCTGGTCAGTGCGCGTCTCGATGAGCAAATGGACAGGCCTGATACCCGATTATACGTTTGTGGGCTTCGCTCAGTATCTGCGCCTGATGAACGACCGCCGTTTCGGGATCGACGTGCGCAACACAGCCATTTTCACAGTGCTGTTCCTGATCGCATGCCTGGGCATGGGGTTGTTCCTGGCGATCCTGCTCGACCAGCGGGTGAAAGGAGAGAACCTGTTCCGCAGCATCTACCTGTTCCCGATGGCGATCTCGTTCATTGTAACGGGGGTAGTGTGGCGCTGGCTGATGAACGCCGCCACCGGTAGCCGCATCAGCGGGTTCAATCTGCTGTTCGACAAGCTGGGGCTGGAGTTCCTGATCAATCGCTGGCATCTCACCGACCCCCCGTGGGGCATCGCCTTTATTGTGCTCCCGGCGATGTGGCAGATGTCGGGCTTCACGATGGCGATGTATCTGGGCGGGCTGCGCAGCATCTCGGATGACCTGCGCGAGGCAGCGCGGGTGGACGGGGCCAGTGAGCTGCAAATCTATCGCTACATCATCCTGCCGCTGCTGCGCCCGATCACGCTGAGCGCGGTGATCATCCTGGGGCATATCTCACTCAAGATCTTCGACCTGATCGTGGCGATCAGCCAGAACAACATCGCGCTGGACGTGCCCGGTGTGTACATGTGGCGCACCACCTTCGACGGGAACAACTACGGGCAGGGTGCGGCGATTGGCATCATCATGCTGATCACTGTGGCGGTTCTGATCATCCCCTACCTGGTGTACAGCATGCGAACGGAGACAGAACTATGACCAGCATATCGGCTCGCCGGCTTCTCACGCGTTCGATCCTGTACCTGCTGCTGATCCTGATGGCGGTATTCTTCCTGCTGCCGGTGTATGTGCTGCTGATCACCGGCATGAAGAGCTTCGCCGAGGTGGACCTGCAGCGCATGTGGGACCTGCCCACCAGCATCGCATTTGACAACTTCCGCGCCGCCTTCGACCAGCTCGCGCCGCACCTGTGGAACAGCATGCGGCTGGTGATCCCCTCCTCGATCATCTCGTCGATGGTGGGGTCGATCAACGGGTACGTATTCGCCAAGTGGAAGTTCAAGTTCTCAGACACAATCTTCACACTGATCCTGTTTGGGATGTTCATCCCCTACCAGAGCATCCTGATCCCGCTGGTGCAGTTCATGCAGTTCATCGGGCTGCGCGGCACGATCACCGGGCTGATCCTGGTGCACGTGATCTACGGCATCCCGATCACCACGCTGATCTTCCGCAACTATTACGCGGGCATCCCCACCGAGGTGCTGGAGGCAGGGCGCATCGATGGAGCAGGGATGCTGGGGCTGTACCGCTACATCGTATTCCCGTTGTCGATCCCTGGTTTCGTGGTGGTGCTGATCTGGCAGTTCACCCAGGCTTACAACGACTTCCTGTTCGCCGTGGTGCTGACGCGCAATGTCACCTGGCCGGTGACGGTGGCGTTGAACAACATGGCGGGCAGCCAGATCGTGCAGTGGAACGTTCAGATGGCAGGCGCCCTGCTGGCAGCACTGCCCACCCTGCTGATCTATATCTTCCTGGGGCGCTTCTTCCTGCGCGGCCTGATGGCAGGCGCGCTGAAAGGTTAGGCGCCCTCCCCCGGACGACCGCCCCTGCCGGGTAGCCCGCGCAGGGGTTGTTTTTGCGTGGCCGGGCCGCCCTGCAGGAGCGTGGGGGACGGCCCGCGGCTGATGGGAGGCGCTGCCGCAGAGCGGTCTCTCAGGGGTTGACAGAGGATCGACAGTGGTGCAATGATGATAAGCGCAAAATAACCACCATACATTGATAATGAGGCCCCGATGAGCCGCAAAACACATCACGTTATCTTCCAGCCGATGGGCGTGCGCGCCGACGTGCCCGACGGCGAGACGCTGCGCGCCGCCGCCCGCGCTGCCGGGGTGGCCATCGACAGCATCTGCGGGGAGCGCGCCACCTGCGGCAGGTGCAGGGTGATTGTGCAGCGTGGCGACTACCCTCGCGAAGGCATTACGTCGCGCCCGGAGCATCTCAGCCCGCCTGATGCAGATGAGCAGGCTTACCGGGCGAGGCGCCGCCAGGGGATCAGCGCGCGCGGGGAGGACCCCGAGGCCTACCGCCTCTCGTGTCGGGCGCGCGTGCACGGCAACCTGGTGGTGATGGTGCCAGAAAGCAGCCGGGCCGTCAAACAGGTAGTGCGCAAGGCGGCCCGCGAGCGCACCATCGAGATCCGCCCCATGATGCGCAAGCTCTATGTGGAGCTGGAACCGCCCACGCTGGAGGCCCCGCGCGCTGATTGGGAGCGCATGCGGGCGGCGCTGGCCGCCGTCGACCCGCTGACCTGTGGGCCGGATGATCTCCCCCTCGACATCGAGCACCTGACAATCGACCTGCCCGCGCTGCGGGCCTTGCAGCGCGCCGGGCGGGAGGGCAATCAGCGCCTGACCGTCACCGTGCGCGCGGGGCGCGAGGTGGTGCGCGTGGAGCCGGGCTTTGAGGAGCGGCTGGTGGGGCTGGCGGTGGATGTGGGGACGACGACGATCGCCATGTACCTGTGCAACCTGAGAACCGGCGAGGTGCTGGCGACAGGATCAGCGATAAACCCGCAGGTGGGGTACGGCGAGGACATCATCTCGCGCATGTATTACGCCCAGGAGCACCCGGAGGGGCTGGAGACGCTGCGCACCGCGATTGTCGAAAGCCTGAACCGGCTGGCGCGGCACACGGCGCATGAGGCGGGCCTGCAGGCCAGCGAGATTATCGAGATGGTGATCGTGGGCAACACGGTGATGGAGCATCTGCTGCTGGGGCTGGAGACGCTGGCGCTGGGCCGCGCGCCTTACGTGCCCGCGCTGCATGACGCGCTGGACCTGCGGGCGCGCGACATCGGCCTGACGGCGGTCAACGAGGGGGCGACGGTGCACCTGCTGCCGATCGCGGCCTCATTTGTGGGGGCCGATCACATGGCGGTGCTGCTGGCCGAGGAGCCGGATACCCAGGATGAGCACTGGCTGATCGTGGACGTGGGCACCAATGCCGAGCTGGTGGTCGGCAGCCGCGAGCGGCTGGTGTGCACCTCAACGCCGACCGGCCCGGCCTTCGAGGGGGCACATATCGAGTATGGGATGCGCGCCGCCGAGGGTGCGATCGAACGGGTGGTGATCGACCCACAGACGCTGATCCCGCGCTTCAAGGTGATCGGCTCGGAGGTGTGGTCAGATGCGGCGGAGGGCGAGCGCCCGCTGGCGCGCGGCATCTGCGGGTCGGGCATCATCGATGCGGTAGCCGAGATGTACCGCGTGGGGCTGGTGCGGGCTGATGGCCGCCTGGCCGACGATGTGGCATCGCCCAACCTGCGACAGGGGCCAAACGGGCCATACTTCGTGCTGGCCGAGGAATGGCAGACCTCGATCGGGCAGGTCATCCCCATCACCCAGGAGGATGTGCGTCAGGTTCAGCTCGCCAAAGCGCCGCTGTATGTGGCCGCGCACTACCTGCTGGCGGAATTCGGGCTGGAACGCCCGGACCGCATCCTGCTGGCAGGCGGGTTCGGCAGCCACATCGACCCCGTGCGAGCGATGCTGCTGGGCATGATCCCCGACTGCCCGCTGGACCGCGTGCACGCGGTAGGCAACTCGGCGGGGGATGGGGCCCGCATCGCACTGCTGAACCGCGACCGGCGGGCGCACGCCCGCAGCCTGCTGCGCCGCATTGAGCGCATCGAGCTGCCTGTGCAGCCGGGGTTCCAGGATCAGTTCATGCTGGCGCTGCATCTGCCGCACATGATCGACCCGTACCCGCACCTGGAGGGGCTGGCCCCACCCCGTGAGATCAACCCGATGGCGCAGAAGCTGTACGGCGGCAGCGCGCCGACACTCAGGCGAAACAGAGGACAGGACAAAGAACTCTGAGGGCGGCTGAGGCGATCGTACAGTTGTGTAACAACCCTGGCCCGAAGTGCGCAAACCGGTTGCTCACAAATGCAGCAAGTTTTATCATAAGCGCTGAGGCAACCATCCGGTTGATCGGCAGCCCGAGAGAACGGGCTGTGTGAACCGCGATCGTGCCGGAGAGAACAGCTCGACCGTAAATGGGGCCGGGAGAGCGCCTCTGATCAACCTGACAGGGTCTGGAGTAAAAAGCGATGCCGATTACACAGCGCATCTTTAGATGGCGCATCCGCCTGATCTCCACCGCGGTGCCCACAGACTTCATCGACATCGAGTTCGATGATGAGGCGGTGCTGGGGATCGGAGGGCAGTCGCCCTTTGCCGCCGACCTGAAGCGGCTGAAGGCGCACGAGCGCGGCGTCTCACGCACCCACGCCCAGATCAGTGTCATCGACTGGAAGCTGTATATCGCGGACACGGGCAGTACCAACGGCACCACGCTGAACGGCGAGAGGCTGACCCCGGGCCAGCTCTACCCGCTGAAGGATAACGACCTGCTGTCGCTGGGCGCGCTGGACCTCTCGGTGATTATCCTGGAGGGCGCTCACAGCACGGGCCAGCGGGGTGCGCAGGGCGACCTGGCCGACGCGCTGGCGCAGATGGCGCAGGCCATTACCTCGCAGCTTGACCCCGATGAGGTGCTGGATCAGGTGCTGGAGATGACCATGTCGCTGACGGCAGCGGGCGAGGCTGCGATCTGGCTGCTGGACCAGGGGACCAACGACCTGTTCCTGGAGGCCGCGCGTGGCCTGCTAGATGAGGGCGTGCGGCGCATGCGTCTCCCTGCCGGGGACAGCCTGGCCGGGGTAGCGCTGTCGAGCGGCAGACCGATCCGCGCCGGGCGCGACCCGCAGAGTGGCCCGATCAAGGTGAAGACGGGTTATTTTGTGGAGGCCGTACTGTACATCCCGCTGATTCACGGAGAGAACAAGCTGGGCGTGCTGGCTGCGGTGCACCAGGAGCCGGGCAATACGTTCAGCGCACGCGATGAGAAGCTACTGGAGAGCATCGGCGATTTCGCCGCCATCGCCATCCACAACGCTCAGCTCTATCGCAAACTCCAGGAGGCCGACCGGCTCAAGCGTGAGATGATCCAGAACATCTCTCACGAGTTCCGCACGCCGCTGCAGTTCATTATGGGCTACATGGGGCTGCTGCTGGAGGAACGCGAACGGATGGCGCCTGAACATTACGAGTACGTAGAGACCATCGAGCGGCAGGCACGGCGGCTGGCCTGGCTGGTGGACAACTTTGTGATGCTGGAGACACTGGAAAGCACAGTAGCCAAGCGCATGCCCACCGAGGTGGGCGATCTGCTGAGCAGGGCAGCTCAGGCCGCCCGGGTGCTGGCCGCCGAGAAGGGGATCGATCTATTGTGGGGGCTGGACGGCGAGTTGCCGCAGGCGATGGTCAACCCGATGACGGTGTTCCAGGTACTCGACAACCTGATCGCCAACGCGATCAAGTTCACGCCGCCGGGCGGCAGCGTGCGGCTGACGGCTGCCCATGATCCAGCCCGCAATCAGATTGTGATCACAGTGATCGACACCGGCATCGGGATCGCACCGGATCAGCACGAACGCATCTTTGAGCGCTTTTATCAGGTGGATGGCTCGTCCACACGGGCACACAGCGGGGTCGGCCTGGGGCTTTCGGTATGCAAGGCCATCGTCGAGGAGCACGGCGGGCGCATCTGGGTGGAGAGCACGCCGGGCAAGGGGGCAGCCTTCTATTTCACCCTGCCGGTGGTGGTTGAGCCTGAGTTCACGATAGAGCCGTGAGCCGGGCAGAATTGCGCTACAGGCTCGATCTGTGTAATCTAGAGGCTGTTATGAACTACTCTGACGCGGCGTCGTACCTGACGGATACCTCACCCCCACGCCTCGCTGCGCCCGGCGCTTCCCCCTCTCCACGCGTGGAGAGGGGGGGACGGACCGCAGGTCCGGCGGGGGTGAGGTCTCTTCAGGCATGGATTAACCTGAAGGAAGTTCATAACACGCTCTAGGCTAAGGCCTTATTGTGATTCATCATCTCTCAGCGCAGGCAAGGACTGATTGATGTACGGACAGCATGACGATATGCAGGACGACCCACACCTTACGCCGCTGAGTGCCTCCTCCCGCCCGGACCAATCAGCGGGCGATGAGACAGAGGGGATGCATCTATGGCGCGTGATCTTCGAGGTGGACGCCCCGCCACCCAACGCCGTGGGCGTGGATGTCAAAGGACCGGCCATCATCGGGCGATCCACTGCGCTGACCGGATCGCTACCTGACCTGGACCTGCAGGGCTTCGGCGCGGCATCTAACGGCATCTCGCGGCGGCACGCAGTGCTGATACCCTTCGAGGCGGGTGTCTACCTGGTGGACCTGGGTAGCACGAACGGGACGCGGCTGAACGGCGAGGCGCTGGAGGCCGGGCGGCAATATGAGCTGCGAAAGGGCGACCTGATCGAGCTGGGCAGGCTGAAAATGGTCGTCCGTGTGCTCACCCGGCTGATCGACAGCAATGCGTCCGGGTACAGCACCGAGGTGACGCTCAATATGTAGTAAAGCCGTGGGCGCATGCGATTGCCCCCGGCTTGCCACCGCTTTTGATCTACAGGCCGGTCACACTGACGGAAGAGGCACTATGCCCACTCCCGAACCGACGCCTGAGTGGCAGCAGGAGCAGCACCGCCGCATCATGCAACGAGATGTGACGGCTTTTGCGGAGCTGTGCGAGGCCGCCCTGCCGCACCTGATCGCTTTCCTGGAGGCGCGCTTCGCGGCCCAGGATGCACACCTGAGGGAAACGGTGGCGATCGACCTGCTGCTGGATTACCGCAGGCGGCCAGACCAGTATGACCCCCGGCGCTCCTCGTTGTTCAGCTATCTGCGAATGGCGGCCAAGTATGATATGTACAACCAGATCAAGAAGATCAGACGGGCTGAGCGCGCCCTGACCCCTCTTGACAGCCCCGCTGTCGCACTTCAGCATCCTGACGGGAACACACAGCAGAACGACGCCGAGATCGAGGAATGGCTCCAGCAGCACACGGACCTGACCCTGCGCGAGATCTTCGTGCGGGTTGAGGAACAGCTCAGCGAGACCGAGCAGCAGGTGCTGGCCCTGATGCTGGAGGGCATGCGGGAAACAGGTGTGTTCGCCGGAGTGCTGGGCCTCAGCGCGCTGGATGAGACAGCACAGCGCCGCGAGGTGAAGCGGGTCAAGGACCGCATCATGCAGCGGCTCCGGCGGTTAGGGAAAAGGGTGAGCCGCCATGGATGATCGAGAACTGCTGCGCCGGATGGCCGAGCAGGCCGCCGCCGACCCTGACCTGATGGCATCGCTGATCGCGCACATCAGGCAGACAGAAGGGCTTGACGCCGATCAGGTCGCCACCCGGCTGGGCATCGACCGCGACCAGATGGCCCGGCTGGCGCTGTGCCGCCGCCCCGCCGGGATGCGCTTTGACGAGCAGGTAACGCAGGTCGCTACCTACGTGGGCATGCCCCGTGAGAACCTGGCCGGGCTGCTGGCAGCAGCCGCGCCCCGGCCTGAGGATACCCTCCCCGCCCCGGAAACCGCCCCGGCCGAGCCCCGCCCCCGATCGTGGCGCAGCCGCGAAAACAGGAGGCCGGGAGAGATGTATCGCACCGTAGTGAGATGGGGACTGGCAGCAGCAGGCGTGCTGCTGGTGCTGGGAATGATCCTGGCGCAGCCCGAGAAGGCGCAGGCCACATTGGCCGTCAGTGAAGGGCAGGTCACGCTCGTCCAGACGCGCAACATCCTGTTCGCCTTAAGCACCGAGCAGGGGGTCACCGTCGCCCAAGGTGAGGCGATCGACGTGCGAGAGGGTGACCGCATCAGCGTGGGGCAGAACGCCGCCGCGCAGCTTGTGCTGCTGGACGGCAGCACGATCGATCTGGAGGCCGGCTCGGAAGTCGCCGTTGCGGAGCTGGACCTGAGCGATGATCGATATCGCGTTGATCTGAACGTGCTGGCCGGGCGAACCTATCAGCGCGTGCAGCATGTTCTGGGGATCGATGATACATTTACCATCAGCACCCCGTCATCGGCGGCGTCGGTGCGCGGCACGGAATTCGCCGTTGAGGTGCTGGGGCCAGATTCCAGCTACTTCGCCTGCGACGATGGCCAGGTTGCGGTATCATTGGGGAGCAGCACGGCGCTGCTGAACCCCGGCGAGGAAGTGTATGCCGTTGTCGGGGAGCCGCTGCTGCCGCGCCCGCAGGGCGATGGGCTGACGATCATCAGTCCCACGTCACCCCCAGCCGGGGGCAGCGTGGTGGATGTGCGCGGCTATGCCCCGATCGGCGCGGCGGTGCGCGTGGCAGGGCAGCCGGTGCCAGTGGCGGCCAACGGCTACTTCGAGACGCAGGTGACCGCCGGCAGCGAGCCGATCGTTATTGAGGCAACCAACGGGCACAATCTAACGGCGAGGATCGAGATCGAGACAAGGTAGGGCCTTTGAGTCCACAGCCGGGCACACATCCCACGAATCGGAAGGGGTACCGGCCGCTGACGGTGATCAGCCTGGCCGTGCCCTTTTTGCTGCTGGCGGGCGCGCTGCTGACAGGCCCCGCCCGGCTCACGGCGGCTCAGACGGGCTGCAACATCACCCTGGAGACCTACCAGCTCAACTACCAGACCGACCGGCAGATGCTGCTGACGGTGACCAACGGATCGACCTCAGCGGTCACCATCACGGCCATGGGCTTCAACTGGACGCCGCCGCCCGACCGGCTGATGGAGATCAGCATCCCGGCGGGCGTTAGAGTGTACACCGGCAACAACACCCCGCCGGTGATCGCCGACATCACCGACACGCCGATCGCAGGGGGGGCCACCGCCACCATCGAGCTGCGCTTTGACGACCCCGTCGCCACGTTTGGCAGCGCGCTGGCGGTTGGCTTCCAGACCGATCAGGGGTTGTGCTTCTTCACCTTCACGCCCGGCACAGCCGCCCCCGACGCGCAGTCTGACAGCGCCCAGACCACCCCCGGCACGCCGGTGACGATCGACGTGGCCGCCAACGACAGCGACCCCGACGCCAACCTGGACCCGACGACGGTCTCAATCGACACGGCTCCGCTGAACGGAGGGGCCGTCCCCGGCCCGGCGGCGGGGAGTGTGACCTATACCCCGGGGCCGGGCTTTGAGGGTGTTGATATATTCGTCTACAGCATCTGCGATACCGGCGGGCTGTGCGACACGGCAGCCGTCACGGTGACGGTGAGCGCGATCAACACGCCGCCCACCGCGGCGGACGACAGCGCCAGCACGGACGAGGACACCGCGGTGATCATCGATGTGCTGGCAAACGACAGCGACCCAGAGGGCGGGCTGGCCCCCTCCACGGTCTCTGTGATCAGCCCGCCGTCCAGTGGTACAGCAACCCCCAACGGGAATGGCACGGTAACCTACACCCCCGCTGCGAACTTCAACGGAACCGACAGCTTCACCTATCAGGTGTGCGACACCGTCGGGGCATGCGACAGTGCCCTGGTGACCATCGCGGTCAACGCGGTGAACGACCCGCCGATCGCTACCCCCGACTCGGCCACGACAGGCCATGCCACGCCGGTGACGATCGCCGTGCTGGACAACGACACGGACATCGACAGCGCACTCAACCCGGCCTCGGTGACGGTGACGGGCGCGCCCGGTGGCGGCTCCACAGCGGTCAACACCACAACCGGCGCGATCACATACATGCCGTCTGCAAGTTTTTCAGGCACGGATACGTTCACCTACCGGGTATGCGACGTGGGGGGCCTGTGCGCCAGCGCGCAGGTCTCGGTGAGCGTGGCCGCCCCGCCGACCCCGGTTCCGCCCACGCCGGTCCCCCCCACGCCGGTGCCCCCTACCCCCACCTCGATCCCGACCACCACATCGGTCCCGCCGTCCCTGCCGATCGTGCCGGGTATGCCCACCCGGTCCGTGACCCCCACCGGCCCGGCGAGCACACCCGCACCAACGGATACGCCGCCGACCGCGACCCCGGCCCCGCCGGAGCCTGCAGCCCCGCCCATGCCACAGGACGCGCCCCCTGTCGCCTCAAGCGCCGGGCTGGAGGTCAGCAAGGTGGCGAGCGATGAAGAAGCAGCGCCGGGCGGCGTGGTCATCTTCACCACGACCCTCCGCAACACCGGGACGGTGACGCTGAACGAGGTGATGCTGGTGGATGCGCTGGGTGGGGACGCCGCGCTGACGCTGGTGACCATCTCACGCGGACAGCTCAGCGTGACCGCCGGGGGTATCGAATGGCTGGTGGGCAGCCTGGGGCCGGGCGAAACCGTGGTGATCGAGGTGCAGGCGCTGATGGACGCGGAGGCGCAGGGCCAGGTGTCAAGCTGCGGCACGGCCAGCGCCGATCAGATCGAGGGGATCACAGCGTGCCAGTATATCGCCATTCAGGAAGGGGAGGCAGGCGCGCCGGACGCCGGGAAGGAACCCGCGCCGCGACCCGAGCCCGGCATCGTGGGGCCATCCGCCCCGCAGCCGGAGATGCCCGGTCTGGATGGCCTGCAGATGATCGGCGATCGCTGTGTGGTGATCTTCGGGGCAACGCTGACCTGCATCCCGGCCATGCGCTGGCTGCTGCTCATCACCGGGCTGCTGGCGCTGGGGTTGGGCCTGTGGTTCCCGCTGTGGCGGCGCTTCCGCGAGGATGAGGACGACGAGGAGATCATCATCCCCTGACGCACCCTGCTATCAGCCCTGGATGACCAGCTTACGCGTATCCGGCCCCTGGGGCTCAGGCGGGGGCCGATCATCGATCACCTCGACCAGCTCGTACACCTCAATCGGCGCCACCCTGCCGCGCAGGGCGATGGTGGGCAGGGCCGCCGCTACCACAGAACGGGCTATTCGCTCATACGTGGCAGCTCCCATGAGAATCTGGCCCGGCCTCGCCATGTCGGTGAGGCGAGCCGCTATACTGATGGTGTCGCCCAGGGCGGTATACTCCCGGCGCTGCGTTGATGCTGTATAGCCCACAATCGCGCGGCCTGTGTAGATGCCATAACCAAAGCCGATCTCATGGAAGGGGTGATCGGGCGGCAGCGTGGCGAGATAGTCCTCCACGCGCGCGCGCGTCGCCAGGGCCATGCGGGCAGCCCGCAGCGCGTGATCTGGCTGCGGGACTGGCGCGTTGAAGATCGCCATCGTCCGGTCACCCTCGTGATGCGCCAGCGTGCCCTCGTGCTCCAGGATGACCCCGGCTACCATCCTCAGGAAGGTGCTGGCCACCTGCATGACTTCCTCAGGGGTGTGAGTCTCGCTGAAGCGGGCCAGGTTGCGCATGTCGGCAAAGGCGACGGTGACTTCATGCACCTGGCCGCCCAGGTTGATCTCGCCGCGGCGCACGGCATCGAGCGCGGCCTGTGCCACCTGAGGCGCGACCCGCGCCTCAAACAGCCTCAGTATTCTGCGCCGGTCGCGTACCTCCAGCCAGTAACGGAAGCTGGTGACAACGATGAGGGCCAGGGTGATGACCAGGTAAGGATAGAGCAGGCTGATCAGCACGCCCACCTCAAACAGCAGCATGGCGAGCAGGAAGTAGGCGATCAGCGCCGCAGCCACCAGCAGCAGGCCTACCCAGGGACGCCCACGCAGCAGCAGCCCGGCAATCAGGCCAAGCGCCAGCAGGCCGGTCACCTCGGCCCAGGCAGGCGGGAGCTGGATGAAGCGGCGTGCCCACACCGTCTCCAGCGCGTTGGCCAGTATCTCAACACCGAACATGGGGCGGCCCGCCCGGCTGACGGGCGTCAGGTAGCTGTCCGGCTCGGCGGTGGCCATCACGCCCACCAGCACGATCTTGCCCTCGATCAGGCTGCGGTCGAAGTCCCCGGCCAGCACATCAGCATAGCTGATGATGTGGAAGGTCTGATGATCGAGCGAGGACGGCCCCCCGGCATAGTTGATGGTCATCTCGCTGAAGGGGCTGACGGGGACCTGACGCCCACCTACGCGCAAAGCTCCCCCGGCTGCCGCCTCAGGGGCGCCCGCCGCGCCGGTCACATACAGGTCGATCGCAGCCAGTGGCAGGCTGAGATAGCGCTTGCCCTCCACCTCGATCAGCGCCGGCAGGCGGCGGATCACCCCGTCGGGGTCATGCAGCACATTGGCATGCCCCAGGGCAGCCCCCGCTCCGGCCAGCCCCGCCTGCGGCCAGATGCCCGCCAGGTAGCGCGCCCGGCCCGGCGTATCGAGCAGCGCATCACCCTGCCCCACCAGCGGCAGGATCACATTTCTGGCCTCGCGCATCGCAGCGGCGAGGTCTGCGTCATCCTCACGGGTTGAGGCAAACACCACGTCAAAGGCGATGACCCGCGCGCCTGCCGCATCAAGCTGCTCGATCAGGCGGGCGTGGAGCGCGCGCGGCCAGTCCTCCCAGCGGCCAAACTGATCCAGACTGGCATCATCGATGGCCACGATGGTGATGATATCGCTGACCGGATAGCTGGTGAACAGCGCATCCTTGAGCCGCAGGTCCAGGGGCCTGAACACCCCGCCCAGCATGAGCAGGGCCACCAGCAGCCCGGCCGCCAGCCCGATCAACGCCTGCGCCCACAGCCGGGCCGTCCCCTCCTGGATCAGGCTCTGCTGAAGCCGCCGGGCGGAGGCTCTCAGCCGCAGGCCGCGCGGGATCGAGGGGGGAAGGTTCCCCGCCGTCTTGAGGATGGCGACCAGCGCGGGCCAGAAGCGGCCATCCTCTGCCCCCTGCTCCAGCAGGTGTGCCAGCGCTGTCTCGCTGCGCAGCCGACCGATCAGCCGGGCAGCGCGCTGGCCCTCAGGCTGCTCACTGAGCGCCATCTCAGCCAGCAGCAGATCGCTGCCCCGACCAATGCCCTCAGGCTGCCACTGCTGTGCATCAGGGATGGTGCACTCCAGCGCGGCGAGGGCGTCCGCACGCTGACGGGAGGTGCGAGCGCGGGCGGCAAGCTGCACCAGCTCGGCCAGTGCACGCGGCCCCAGCACCACACGCTCACCGGGTCGGGTGGAGGCCAGCACCGCCAGTACGCGATCGACGCTGATGTCATCCTCAAGAGTCAGGATCAGGCTGGCAACCGCGCCGCGTGTCTCCTGATCGCCGGCCAAACGCCCCCACCAGGTGTCAAATTCATAGTCATGCAGCAGTGCGCCGCGCAGCATAAAGGCCCGCCCGCGTGCGTCAAGAGGCTGGCCGCAACACGTCAGCCCGGAGCAGGCGGCGTTGATCAGCGCGAAATGGGTCAGGCTGACGAAGAAGCGCGGCCCCAGCGGATCCTGCCGGTCGAGATAGCGGGCCAGCAGCTCCGCCGCATCCTCCGCATCACTGACCTCATCGGGCGCTTCCCTGACCCCGGCAAGGAGCATATCCCCCTCGCGCCCAAAGGCAGCGCAAACCATCTCAAACGCCTCGCGCGCCGAAGCGGGGCGGTCGTCGGGGTTCGCAGCGGTGAGTTGACGCAGCGCATCACTGAGGGCGTGGGGCAGCAGGGGGTTCTGGATATGGGCATCGGGGAGCAGGGCACCGGCGTTGATCTGCTGCAGCGCCAGTGAGATATCGCCCTCCCAGGGCAGATCGCCGGTCAGCATTTCGTAGATCATCACGCCCAGGCTGTACACATCCGAGCGGGGCGTGATGCGGCTGCGCAGATGCTGCTCCGGCGGGGCATAGGGGGCGGTGCCGTGGCCGGTGTGCAGCACTGCCGTCACCTGGGGCAGGTCGCGCGCGAGGCCGAAGTCAGAGATGTAAGCGTGCAGGCGGGCGTCGATCAGCACATTGCCGGGCTTGAGATCGCGGTGCACAATGCCGCGCCGGTGGATGTACTCCAGCGCGGAGACGACCTGGGCAAGCAACTGGAGAGCTGTATCAGGCGCAAGGGGGCCTTCCTCCAGCAGGTCGGCGATGGAGCCGGATGAGATGTAACGCACCACAAAGAAGTGATAGCCCGCCGCCGAGCCGAACTCATACAGGGGCAGGATATGGGGGTGCGACAGGCTGGCAATCAGGTGGGCCTCGCGCTCGAACGCGTGGTAATCGGGGGACTCCTGAAAGCCGGGGGAGGATGGGATCAGACGCATGGCCGCTACCCGTCCCCGGTCGTGATCCCACGCTGACCAGATCATCGCCTGACCGCCCCTGCCGATGCGTTCCAGCAGGGTGTAATGCCCAAGCTGGAAGCCAGGGGTGAGATCGATCGCGGTGTGGGAAGGCAGGAGTATGGTCATGGGCGCCTGTCCATGATGGTTGAACGCCGGTATCCGCTGCTTCCGGTGCTGTGATGTGTTCCCGCCGCCCGGCCTGAGTGCGACACGGGTGGTGCCCTTATTCTACTGCAAAACGCCGCGGTCGATGTGAGGGGGAGCGAAATCCGGGTGGATACCGGGCCAATATATTGACAGCCGATATATCGTGTGATAATATATCTATGAGCGATATATCGCGTGACGATATAGCGGGTAAAAGGCAGCAGACTATGGCAAGAGCGACTCTCAATAAGTACCTGCCCCTCTCCGAGGCAACCTTCTACATCCTGGCGGCACTGGTCGAGCCGCTGCACGGCTACGGGGTAATGCAGAAGATCGAGGAGATGAGCGGGGGAGCCATCAGCGTCGGGCCGGGCACCCTGTACGGGGCCTTCACCACGCTGGAGACTGAGAAGCTGATCGTGATGCACGGCCAGGAGGACCGCCGCAAGTATTATGTGCTCACCGAGAAAGGGCGCGAGGTGCTGCGGGCGCAAATCCGGCGGCTGGAGATGATGGTTCGCTGCGGGCAGGAGGCCCTGGGCGAACGTGACAGCGGGCATTCACCGGGCACCGACGGAGGCTGATATGACAGCAGAAGTGATGACGAAGCTCAAAGTGTTCTGGGCATGGCAGGATGAGCAGGAGGAAGCCTGGCTGCGGGCAATGGCCAACCGGGGCTGGCATCTCATATCGATAAAAGTGCCCGGCATCTACAGGTTTCAGCGCGGGGAGCCGAAGGATGTTGCCTACCGGATGGATTTCACCATGACAAGGGGTGAAAAGTATGAGGAGTACCTGCAGCTCTTCCGCGATGCCGGATGGGAGCATATGGGCAAGATGGGGAACTGGCAGTACTTCCGCAGGACAGCTGCTGCCGGTGAGGATCCCCAGATTTACACCGACCCTGAGTCGAAGATACAAAAGTACCGGCGGCTGCTGGGTTCACTGGTCGTGATCATGCCGGTGTACATAGCCCTTCTGATCGCGCCCCCCTTCGATGAGTTCTCGGTGGTAGGCGCAGTCTTCATGCTGCTGTTCATGGTGGCGATCCTGAAGCTGATCCAGCGTATCAGCCAGCTCAAGCGCACCAGAAACCTGTAAGCAGCGGCAGTGGGCGGGCCGGGGTATGATCTCCCCGGCCTGCTTGATTCACGAACTTAATACCCGGAGGGTTCGACAGGATGACACCGCAGCATAGCAGCGCATGGGAGCATCTGATCTTGCTCAGCGAGACGATCGGGCCGCGCCCGGCGGGGTCGGCGGGGTACCACCAGGCAGCCGAGCACATCCGGCGGGCCTTCGACGCTGCCGGGCTGCGCCGCCATGAGATCGGCTTCGACTGCGTGGACTGGCATCATGGCGAGACCGCACTCACACTGGCGGGGGAGCGCCTGCCCGCGGTGGCCAACGTCTTCTCCCCGGCGTGCGACGTGCGCGCGCCGCTGGTCAGCGCCAGCACGCTCGCCGAGCTGGAAAGGATCGACATCAGCGGCAAGGTGCTGCTGCTCTACGGAGACCTCTCGGCAGAGCCGCTGATCCCGCTGAACTGCAAGGTGTACAACGCCGAGCGCGACCAGCGCATCAACCGGCTGCTGATCGAGCGCGGCCCGGCGGCGGTGATCGCCGTGAACCTCAGCCCCCCCGCCATCGACTCGCGCATCGAGGACGCCGATCAGCCAGTGCCTTCGGCCACCGTGCCCGCCGAGGTGGGGCTGCGGCTGCTGGATCACATGGGCGAGGAGGTGCATCTGCACATTGTGACGGAGAGCAGGCCGGGGCGGGCCGCGACGATCATCGGGAGCCGCGAAGGCCCCTCGCCTGCGCGGGTGACGCTGATGGCGCATTACGACACCAAGCAGGATACGCCGGGGGCATGGGACAACGCCAGCGGTGTTGCCGCGCTGCTGGCGCTGGCCGAGGCCCTGGCAGGCCGTGACCTGCGCGTGGGGCTGGAGCTGATCGCGTTCGGCGATGAGGAGTACTACGCCTACACCGACATAATGTACGTCGAGCAGCACGGCGCGGCGATGGCCGACATCGTGCTGGCGATCAACATGGACGGCATCGGCCACCGCCTGGGGACCAACCGCATCGCCCTGATGAGCGCGTCCGAGGCGCTACGCGGGCTGCTCGATGGGATCGTGGCGCAGCGGCCCGGCATGCTGTGGACCGCCCCCTGGCCGCAGAGCAACCACTCGACCTTCGCCTGGCGCGGCGTGCCGAGCATCGCGCTGAACTCGAACGGCCTGACCAACGCGATCCACCAGCCCGGCGACACAGCCTGCTGGGTGAGCGCGCAGAAGCTGGACGAGATCGCGGGGCTGGTTCTCGACATCATCGAGGCAGTGCAGGGCCGGTCGCCGGCCTGGACACGCGGATAGGCCGGAGTGGCGCATCAAAAGGGCCGGATGTTTGTTTTATATGGCAGGTGGCAGATGGTACAATGGGGAAACTGCCACGCACAAGGAGGAGACAAGATGAGCCCCCTGCCGATCGACACCAACCCCGACTCAGAGCCGATCCGCCTGTTCAAGTCTGACTTCCTGGAGTTCTTCACGCACATCAGCCCGATCACGATCGTGGCGATCTGGGTGCCGGTGACGGCCTTCCTGCTGTATCTGGCCGTCAGAGACGCCTCCGGCGCGGTCTTCCCCTGGCATATCCCGGGCGGGGTGCTGATCGGGCTGTTCCTGTGGACGGTGGCCGAGTACCTGCTGCATCGTTTCCTGTTCCACTACAAGCCACGTACACCTGCCCAGGAACGCATCTTCTTCATGTTCCACGGCGTGCACCATGCCCAGCCGCAGGATAAAACCCGGCTGGTGATGCCGCTCCCTGCCAGCATCCCGCTGGCGCTGTTGTTCTACGCGCTGTTCTATCTGGTGGTGGCCATGCTGCTGGGGGCGGCACAGTGGGTCAACCCGCTGATGGCCGGGTTCATCATCGGCTATCTGGTCTACGACCTGACGCACTACGCCACCCATCACTTCCCGATGCGCGGCCCGGTGCTGAAGTACATCAAACGCCACCACATGATGCACCATTACAAAGACCCGGATACACGCTTCGGGGTCAGCTCCCCGCTGTGGGACCTGGTCTTCGGCACGATGGGAGAGGGCCGGTAGGAAACCGGCAACAGGAAACCGGCCAGATACAAAAACGGGCCATCACGTCTGTGTGGGATGGCCCGTGCTGCGTTCTACGTCAGCGCGCCGGGACGACGATCGGCTTGAGGTTGGCCTCGATCTGCGCCCGCTGCGGCTCCAGGAAGGGCGGCAGGGCCAGCCGTTCACCCAGTGTCTCCTCGTCCTCATCCACCGCAAAGCCGGGGCCGTCAGTGGCGATCTCGAACAGGATGCCGTTTGAGATGCGGAAGTAGATCGACTTGAAGTAGTAGCGGTCGATGATGGGCGAGATATACAGGCCGAAGCCCATCACCCGCTCGTGCCAGTAACGCTGCTCCTCGTCATTGGCCACGCGGAACGCCACGTGATGCGTGCCGCCCGCGCCCAGCCGCGCGATGGGCTGCTCCGGCTCCTCAACGACCCACAGCTCGCGGCCCGGCCCGCCCGCGCCGATGCGGTAGACCTGGACCTGCGGCCCGGCGGGGTGCTGGACGGTCCCGATGGGGCTGAAGCTCAGCACCTGCGCCAGGATCGGGTCGATACGGTCCAGCGCAGGGACAGACAGCAGGGTAGCGTAAAACCCGCGCAGGGCGTAATCGGTGGGCACGTCACTGCCATCCCACACCTCGCCGTCATAGGGCGCGCCCTGATCGTCCACCAGCATCAGGCGCTGGCCTTCGGGGTCCTCAAAGCGCAGGATGGCGCGCCCGCCCATCGCCTCGATGCCGGGATGCGCGATGCCCTCCCCGGCCAGACGCTCCGCCCAGTAGCTCAGCGCCTCGCGCCCGTTGACACGGAAGGCAGTGGCGGTGATGCTGTCGGTGCCGCGCTGCTCAGGCCGCATGCGGGGCCAGTCGAAGAAGGTCATGTCGGTGCCGGGGCTGCCGACCTTATCCGCATAAAAGAGATGGTAGGCGCTGACATCGTCCTGGTTGACGGACTTCTTGACCAGGCGCAGGCCCAGCACACGGGTGTAAAAGTCCAGATTCAACCCGATGTGGGCCGACACTGATGTCACATGATGAATACCGTTCAGGTTCATTTGCTGTCTCCTGCTTAATCCCCGGGCCCGCACCACAGATCAGCCGGGCATTTATTTTTAATTCAAACTATTCAACATAAAAGATTCTAGCGGGCGGCGATGTGGTTTGCAAGCCCAGGTGGCAGCGCCGGGCGGGCCTGCGGCGGTGTGCTGCGTGATGATGCTCCTGTGCGGTGGTGTGATCTGGCACATGAAAGGACTCGCCCGGCATAGTATAATCAAAAGGTAAGCTGTACCTTATTCCATTCCGCCAGCAGTGAAAAGGATAAGCTATGTCAAAAGACACCATTTCCCATCTCAACGGGCTGGTGGCAGACTTCACGGTTTTCTACCAGAAGCTGCGCCATTATCACTGGAATGTTAAAGGGGAACGGTTCTTCGAGCTGCATCTGAAGTTCGAGGAGATTTACACACAGGTTGGCGATGTGATCGACCAGATCGCCGAGCGCATTGTGGGGCTGGAGGGCACGCCCCTGCACACGCTGGCGCACATGCTCGACGAGTCGGTAATCAGCGAGGACCCGGAGGTGCCCGACGGGGCGGTTATGGTGGCCCGTATTGTTGACGACATCGTGAAACTGAACAACAAGCTGAAGGAGGCCATCGCCGCTGCCGAAGCCATCAACGACCGTACGACGTTCAACCTGCTGGACGGCATCCATGACGGGCTGGAAGGCCATCTGTGGATGCTGAAAGCGTGGCAGGGTAAGTAGAACAGATCAGCGTCACACTCAGAAAGCATGAAGGGCACCCCGCCGGGCACGTTCCGGCGGGGTCAGGTCGCCAACGTAGGTGAACGTGGGTGTCAGGCCACCTTTCGGGGCGGGTCAGGCACAGTGGATCAACACGTGCAGGATGGTTGACGTCTGCCGCAAGCGATGAGGAAGGTTCCTCTGTTTGCGGGGCGCGGCCCGGCGGGCTGGCGCTCAGCGGCGCAGGTTGACCAGCAGCAGCACCAGGGCGATCAGACAACCGAGGCCGATGGCGCCCCACAGCCCGGCCAGCCCGGCGCTCTCCACAGCACCGGCGCGGAACGCCGTGACCGTGGTGGCTGCCAGCGCCAGCATGTAGACAGCCCCCTTGACGTTAGCAACCCCGGCCAGCACATAGCCCCAGGGCCTGCGCCGCCACATCCAGACGGCCCCCAGCGCGTTGATCGATACCACGAGCGAGAGGTCAAGCGCGCCGGTCACGTTGGTGGGCCAGTCCACCGACTCAAGGATCTCCGGCACCTGGCCGGTGAACACATAGCCCAGCGACTGCGCGATCCAGAACCCGCCGAGGAAGATGGCCACCAGCGCCATCCACACAGCGATGCCCCTGACCGGCGTCTTGGCGCTGAACTCCCCGGCCAGCGCCTCCACATCAAGCGCCGCCAGGCCGAAGATCATGGCGAAGATCGACAGCGCGAACAGCGCCGTGTAGATCAGGAAGAAGCTGTTCAGGACGGAGCCAAACAGGTAGAAGGCGAAATTGTAGAGCGTGTAGTCGAGCATGCCCATCCAGAGCAGATAGGCACGGGATGAGCCGCGCAGCGCAAGGATCAGCGCCACGATGAACAGGGGAGTGGCAGCAAAGAGCGTGACCAGATCGTTGCCCAGCCAGCCGGACGTGACCACGAAGTTGTCGCGGTACAGGTTATCCAGGAGAAGGCCGCCGCCAGACGCCGCGATCATCAGGACGATGATGATCACGGAAAGGACCGCTGCCGCCTTCACGTTTGTATCTGACATCTTGAATATTCCCTGCACCTAAGGCCCTTTGGCCCCGATGTACTCACGGACATCCACATTATAGATCACGCTCTCGGTGGTCAGGACGGCCCAGGGTGTGCCCTCATCAAGCCAGGTGACGGTCGTCAGGCCGGGGGTGGGGTTCCCGTCGACGGTTGTCCAGGTGCGCGCCTCGTTCAGCCACAGCACCTTGTGGGTGTCATCCTCGCCCTTGTAACGCATGGATTCCATCAGGGCCATCATGCCAGTATCCGGCTCAAAGCGCACCACGAAACGCTCTTCGGCCTCGTTGAAGGGCACCACCAGCAGCGCGGTGTGATCGTCGACAGGCTCCCAGCGGGCCTGTGGATCGGTGATCCACACGGCGGGCATCCATGCGGCCTCAGCCCACAGCGCCAGGTTGGCCCCCTGATCGACTGCCGGCCCCTCGCTGACGCCAAAGGGCAGCTCCAGGCGGGCGGTGCCGTTCAGGAAATGCTCGTTGACGGCGAGCAGGGGCATGCCAAAAAGGGTGGTCTCAATGTAATGGCGATAGCCCTGCCCGGCCTGATGGGTGAAGCGGAAGCGGGCAGGGAAGGTGATGCCGTTGATGCGCATGGTGCCGCGCCCGGTGATCACCGCCGACTCGATCACCGGGACCCGATCGCCATACAGCTCGCGGTAGAAGCGCTCAACCGGCGCGGGAAGACCGGCGGGCAGGGGGACGGTCTCCAGTTCGGGCTGCTGGCCGGGGAACGGCACAAAGGGGGCGGGCTGTATGCGCAGGCCCAGCCACAGTAACAGAACAAGGGCGGCCAGGACACCGCCGACGACCAGAATTATCTTCATGTATCCATCCTCCCTGATGTCACCCCGGCAGGTATGCGGGCAGCACACCGACAGGGGCGCAGACGGGGGGGAGTCTACCTCTGCGATGCCGGGAGATCAACAAGTGGCAGAGGCCCAGAGTGGCTCGAATGGTCGTGCGAACTGCGGCTGCGGGAGGGGGCGGTCAGCGGCGCAGGATGACGCGGCCCCCGATGACGGTCAGGACGGGCTGGTAGTCCGCGTCAAGGGCCACGATATCCGCGTCGTATCCGGCTGCGAGGCGGCCCTTGTTCAGCCCGGCGGCGCGGGCGGGCACGTGGGTGCCGGTGGTGACGGCCTCGGCGAAACTGAGGCCCACCTGATCAACCAGCACGCGCAGCATAGTGTTCATCATCTGCGCTGACCCGGCCAGCGTGCCGTTCTCCAGGCGGCTGGTGTGGCCGTCGAGCACCAGCTCATACGGCCCCCAGGTGTAGCGGCCCGGCGGCATCGTGGCGAACGGCTGGGCATCGCTGATCAGGCAGACGCCCTCAACCCCTTTGGCGCGGATCAGGATGGCCATGGCTGCCGGGTGCACGTGGTGCCCGTCGGCGATCAGCTCACCGATGATCTGGGGGTAGTAAAGCACCGCGCCCACCACCCCCGGATCGCGGTGATGCAGGCCGCGCATGGCATTGTAGGTGTGGGTGGCATGGCACAGGCCGAGCGCCACCGCCTGCCCCACCAGATCGAAGCTGGCATCGGAGTGGCCGATGACGGGGATGACGCCGTGCTCCACCAGCCAGGGGATGATGGCCAGCCCCTCGCCCTCCTCAGGGGCGAAGGTGACCATGCGGATGTGGCCGCGTGCGGCATCCTGCAGCGCCTGGAAATGCGCGCGGGTGATGGGGGCCAGCAGACGGGGATCGGCCATGCCGGGCAGCTTCGGGCTGAGGAACGGCCCCTCCAGGTGGATGCCAACCACCTGCGCGCCGAGGGGATGGTCCTCGATGATGTCGGCCATGGCGGCCAGATGGCCGGGCAGGGTGTCTGGCCCGACGGGATAGGCGGCGGGCATGAAGGCAGTGACGCCATGCTGCGGCAGCAGGCCGATGACCGTCTCCAGCGACGCGCCGTTAACATCGCTGCCGCCGACGCCGTGGATATGCAGATCGATCAGGCCGGGGATGAGGCGCGCGCCGCCCACATCGATGGTCTCGGCGTCCGCGGTCAGCGCGGCAACCTCGGAGGGGCGGCCCACAGCAACGATGCGCGCGCCCTCGACGAGCAGTGCGCCGGGTGCATAGCGCTGATGCGGCGTGTAGAGCGCCTCGCCGGTGATCAACAGGCAAGCCATAGCGATCTCGCTTTCTTGACAGGCAGGGGATCAGCGCAGCGGCTTGCGCAGCATGACCCACTCGGCCACCTCGCGGAAGCCGTAGTGCAGGTACATGGCATAGGCAACGGTGTTGCGCTGTGGGCTGGTATGCAGCTCGGCCTCACGATAGCCGGACTCCGCCATCGCGGCCAGCGCGCCGTGCAGCACCAGCCGCCCCAGCCCGCGCCCCCGGAAGGACGGGTCGACGCGCAGGTCGAACAGGGCGGCCCGGCCCACGCGGCGCATGGGATACCACTGGCAGTGCCCCACGATCGTCTCACCGTGGGCCAGCGCATAGGTGTCATAAGCGGCCATGGGGCGGTAACGATCGTAGCCGTAGCCCCCCGCGCAGCCCACGACCCAGGCGACCGGGCCGGGCCAGGGTCGATCGGGGGTCACGCGCACGACGCGCAGATCAGCGGGGATGCGATCGGGCACCTCCAGGGGGCGCAGCAGGGCCGACATGGAGACCTCGCGTTCCTCAATGGGCTGATACCCCGCATCATGCAGGAAGGCGAGCAGGGCGTGATCGTCGGCGGTGAGGCCCATGACCTCGGTGGAGCCGCAGTAAGGCTGGCGCGGCCCCTCCTGGGTGTGATAGAAGGGCGACCTGAGGCCGTGCATCAGGGCGACCTCGGCGCGGGCCGAGAGCCACCCCTCGGCCTCAGCGAGCAGCGCGCGCCCAACACCCTGCCCGCGCGCCGCACCGGACACATAGGGGCCGAAGATGAACCCCTGCCCGGCGAGGCGCGCATAGTGCGCGATGTGAAGGGGCGGCACCAACGCATGAGCAGCGCCCAGCAGCGCGCCATCGGGCGAGACGGCGAGTAGCAGCCCCGACGGGTCGAAGCCGGGGTGATCGAGCACACGCCGGGTGAATGCCTCTGGCGTGACGGTCACCGCCTCACGACGGCCAGCGATGGCCTGATTGACCAGCGCCAGCAGCTCGTCGAGGCGATCGGGTGTGAAGGGGCGGATCTCAAACGGAGGAAAGGCCGCCATCATCCACCGGCCCGGGCCATCGCCTGCACGAACTCAGCCATCACGACCTCCGGGGCGGTAAGGGCCGTACCGACCACGACCGCATAGGCCCCGGCCTCCAACGCCTCAACGCACTGCTCAGGCGTCTTGAAATGCCCCTCAGCAATGACGGGGACCGGCACCGCGCGCACCAGGTCACGGATGAGCGAGATGGCCGGGCCGGGTATCTTTTCATCGGGCCAGGCATAGCGGGCCGAGGTGGTGGCCACGATATCTGCGCCGTGCTCAACGGCGAACTCGGCATCCCTGACGGTGGCGATGTCGGCCATGACCAGCACGTCTAGCTCCGCTTTGATGCGGCGGATGCGCGTCTTGAGCGCCTCCACGTCAGCGTCATAATCCGGCAGGACATGGAGCGAGATGACCTCGCTGCCCAGCGCGGCGATCTCGGCGGCGGATTCGAAGGTGGGCGTGATGTAGACCCGTTTATGCTGAGTGGGCAGGCGGATTTTATAGATGCCAATCATGGGCAGGCTGACGGCGCCCTTGATAGCGGCGATATCCAGCGGGCCATCGGCGCGGATGCCGACCGCGCCCGCCATCTCAGCCGCGCGGGCCATAGCGGCCATATAAGCCGATCCATGCAGGGGGGCGCCCGGTGCAGCCTGGCAGGATACGATCAGACCACCTTTCATCCCCAGATCATCAAGCCTGTGTGGCATATGCTACTCCTTACGTCGTTCGGGTTCCTCACGGTTGGGCGGCAGGATGGCCGCGAGCATGGCGTCCATAAAGTCGGGGGCGTCGGGGTTCATGCCCTTCACCAGCGTCCAGTAGTAGGCGAGGAGCTGGATGGGCGGCAAGTACACGAGCGCCGCCATCAGCGGATCCACCGCATCGGGCAGGACAAGGGCATAATCGGAAAGGCCCGCCAGGTCAAGGCCAGGGCCAACGATGCTGAGCGTATGCCCGCCCAGCGTGCGGGCCAGCGCCAGCAGCTCGCGGCTGAGGGCCAGATCATAGGCGGTGATAAGCGGCACCAGCAGCCAGTCGGCGCTGAGTGGCCCCAGCGGGCCGTGCAGCAGATCGCCGGTGTCATCGGCATGGGTGGTGACATAGGCGGCCTCCTGCACCTTGACGGCAGCCTCCAGCGCCACGCCGTAGTTGCTCCCCGTACCGCACACCAGCAGGGTGTGGTGCTTTTCGATGAAGGGCAGCAGGTCGCGGATCTGCGGTTCAGCAGACTCAACCACGCGGCGGATGACATCAGGGGCGGCCCGCAGCGCGGCCAGGCGCGGCCCAGCGGCAGCATCATCGGGCGCGGCAAGGGCCAGCGCCAGGCGCATCAGCAGGCCGGCACAGGCGATCACGCTCTTGGTCTTGGGGAAGGTGATCTCCGGCCCCTCGGCGGTGAGCAGGGTGACCTGGCCATGCCGGGCCAGCAGGCTGTCGACCACACCGGTCATGGCCACGCCCAGCGCACCACGGGCTGTGGCATCCTTGAGAGCATTGACCACCCAGCCGCGCTCACCGGAGCGTGAGATGACGACCACCAGACTGTGCTCATCGACAAGACGATCCGCGTAGAGGCCGATGTCGGTGGCGGGCAGGACATGAACGGGGAGGGGGCTGTGGTAGCGAAACATCGGGGCCGACATGACGGCGGCGGTATACGAGCTGCCCAGGCCGCTCACCACCAGCCGCCGGATCCCCCTCTCACGGGCGCGAGCGGCCAGCGTCAGCACCGCCTCTTCGTTGTCGGCAAGTGTGCGCCGGAGGGCATCCGCGCCCTCGTGGATATAGCCAATCATGTGGTACTGCGCAGCCATTGGGCGATCCGCCTTTCAAAAAGCAGGATAAGGACTTGGTCCCGGCTAAAGCACCGGGCTATCCCCCTGTGGGGGTGGTGGACGCGCGCCAGCCAGCCTGGAGGCTGTTATGAGCTACTCTGACACGGCATCGTGCCTGACGGCCACCTCACCCCATTGAACCGGCGGTTCACCGGCCCTTCGGTCCGTCACCCCCTCTCCACGCGTGGAGAGGGGGAAGCGCCGGGCGCAGCGAGGCGTGAGGGTGAGGTCTCTTCAGGCATGGAGTAGCCTGAAGGAAGTTCTTAACACGCTCTAGCGTTCGCCGTTCTCCGGGCCGGCGTCGCTGAATTCCATCTTCTGCAGCTCGCTGGAGCCGGTGATCATCGATACGATCTCGTCGCCCACGACGTCGCGTATCTTACGCTCGCCGCGGATATGCCCACGGCGCAGCACGACCACCCGGTCAACAACAGAAAAGACATGCTCAAGGTTGTGGCTGATGAACACCGCCGCGACGTTATGATCCTTAAGGCGGCGGATCAGATCAAGCGCCTGGCCTGACTCACGGACGCCGAGAGCAGCGGTCGGCTCGTCGAGCAGCACCAGCTTCTTGCCCCAGCCCACCGCCCGGCTGAGGGCGATAGCCTGGCGCTGGCCCCCTGACAGCACCTCGACTTTCTCGCGAACGGAGCCGAGGTTGATCTTGAGTCGCTCCAGCAGCTCGATCGTCTCGCGCTCCATCTCGCGCTGCTTGAGGATTTTGATCGCCCCAAACAGGATCGGAATGGTCCGCTCGCGGCCCAGGAACATGTTGGCGACCATATCCAGATTGTTGATCAGGGCGAGGTTTTGATAAAGCGTCTCAATACCAAGCCGCTTGGCTGCGTCGGGGCTGGTGATGTGAACCTCTTTGCCCTCAAACAGGATGGTGCCCGAGTCGGCGCGCTCGACACCGGAGATGATCTTGACGAGGGTGGATTTGCCCGCGCCGTTATCACCCACCAGGCCGACGAGTTCGCCGGGATAGACACAGAAATCGACATTATGCAGCGCCTGTACCGCGCCAAAGCTTTTGTTAATGCCCCGCATCTCCAGCAGGGGGTGTGAAGTATCCATGATGTCCTCGCTTAACGCAGGCGGCGCTTCAGGGTGTCGAGGCCAACCGCCAGGAAGATGACCAGCCCGCGCACAATGCGATACCAGTAGGGCGAGACGACGGCGACCGTCAGGGCGGCGTTGATCGCCCCCAGCAGAAGAACTCCTCCCAGGGCGCCGATCAAAGAGCCTTTGCCGCCCTGAAGGCTCACCCCGCCAATAACGGCGGCGGCCATCACGTCAAAAGCCATGCCCTCGGCCATGCCGGGCAGCGCAGCGTCGAGCTTGGCAGACATGAACCAGCCCGCCAGGGCAGCCAGGAATCCGCTGAGGACATAGGCCGTGATGACTACGTTGTCGGGCTTCATGCCAAAGGCAAACGCGGCATCGCGGTCACCGCCAACGGCGAACAGCCTCCGCCCGAACAGCGTGTGGGTGGTGATGAAGTAGAAGGACGCATACAGCACCAGGGTGATGATCACCAGCAGCGGGATGGGGCCGATGTTGGTGAGGGCAGGGAAGTTGTAAACCCTGGAAAAGCGGATGACCGCCTGGCTCTGGGTGAAGATGATGGTCAGTCCGCGGAAGACGATCAGGGTGGCCAGGGTAACGATGAACGGGTTGATCTTGAGCTTGGCGACAAAGACGCCGTTCAACGCACCGATGAGCACCCCCGTCAGCAGCATGGCGGGGATCGCAATATAGGGGCTGACTCCCCAGCCGGGGGTGGGCGACCCGGTCCCCATCAGCACGGCAGCGAACATAGCCGTGAAAGCCAGCGTTGACTCGATCGACAGATCGAAGTTGCCCGTGAGAAGGCACAGTGTCTCGCCGATCACCAGAATGGCCAGAAAAGTGGAATGTACCAGGATACTGATGATCACGCGGGGCTGGAAGTAGTTGGGGATGAAGGAAAAGCCGATGAAGGCGATGATCAGGATAAGCCAGATCATGTTGTCGAGTATCGCATCGCGATATTCGGGACGGTGCCACAGCGACCTGAGACGGTCTGGCAGTGACGGACGTGCTCCGGCCTGGACGCTCATGTTACAACTCCCCGGTATCTACGACAGGCTGCTACCCCGCCTGTCTCAGGGCAGCAGCCTGTTTGTCAGCGGTTTTTAAGCCTTAAGCTTATTCACAATGCTATTCACCGCCAGCCATGTTGCCCCACAGGGTGGGGTCGTCCGCCATAGTGACGTCGATCAGCCGGTTCTCCATATTGAGCACCGGGCCGCGATAAGGCTTCTCCTGGCTGGGGAACGGCGCCTGGCCATAGATGGGCGACGGATAGATGGTGGCAGGCGACCAGTAAGCACCCTCGCGGACCCACTGGGCGGGCAGCTCCTGGCCGGTGGCAAGCGCATAGGTGATGTCAACGGCCACACTGGTGAGGTCGACGATGGGGTTGTTGATGAGCACATCGTAGTAGCCATCACGCAGATACTGGAGGCCCTGCGGCATGCCCCCCACGCCCACGAAGAAGATATGGCCTTCCTCGCCTGCCACGGGATAGCCCTCGCGCTGGAGGTAAGTGACGATGCCAGAGGACAGCCAGTCGCTGTCGACGAAGATGGCGTCCACGTCGTCGTTGGTGAGCAGGAGCTGCTCAACGTTGGCGGCGGCCAGCTCCGGCTCCCAGGGGCCGCTGGTGGCCTCAAGAATCTCGATATCAGGGTACTGCTGCATCACGGGGTTCCAGCCCTCGCTGATGTCGGTGACCCAGGTATCGGCCAGGTCGCCCAGCACACGGATAACCTTGCCACGCGGCTCACCGTATTTCTCGGTGAGATAGGCGACGATCTGCTCAGCACCCACACGCCCGATGCCAACAGTGTCAACCACCAGCAGGGCATCCAGCTTGGCAGTCTCCCACAGCGGGCGGTCATAGGCCACAACAACGATCCCGGCATCATGGGCGGCCTCCACACTGGGGACCATCGCCAGCGGGTCCACGCCGGCGAAGATGATGCCGTCCGGCTGCCCCGCCATCGCTGTATCCCACTGCTGGACCTGAGTGGCAACGTCATAACCAGCGTTGAACACCTCCAGCTCGAAGCCCAGCTCCTCGGCACGGGACCGGGCGCCCTCGATGGCGGCCACATACCAGACATCCTCGGTCCAGGGCACAAAGAAGGCGATCTTGATTGGCTCCTCGGCGGCTGGCTCCTCGGCGGCTGGCTCCCCGGCAGTGGGGGCGCAGGCGGTCAGGGCCAGGATCAGCAGCCCGAACAACAGAAAGATGATGTACTTCTTCATTATGTTTCCTCCTCCCGGGAGAATCGATTCACCGCAAAAACAACACTGTGCCTGTACCGGCATGGGCCGTATGGTCTCCAGACTATCGATGTCCCCCCCTTTCACCATGCTGTGCCAACACCCGAATTTTTCATATTTGCTGACCAACCGATCTCAGACAGGGCGAGGCAGTTTCGCCCCCCACCCGGTGCTTCAGCGCCGGGCTGTGGCCCTGTTATGCTGTTGCTAATGCTGCTCAACGGGCAGATATTTGCCCGGATAAAGAATGACCGTGGCAGCGCCGATCGCACCGCCGTCCTTCCCCAGGGCGGACAGCTCGATGCCGGTCAGCCGGGACAGGAACCAGGGGCTGGCCAGGCGGTTCATGGTGCGGCGCATCGCCCCCAGAAACAGATCGCCGGCCTGCGACACCCCCCCGCCCAGCACAATGAGGGTGGGGATGTAGATGTGCAGGAAGGAGGAAAAGGCCACCCCCAGATAGAACCCGACCTGCTCGAAAATATCAATAGCGACGGCATCACCAGCGCGGGCGGCCTCAGCGACATCCCTGGCCTGCAGATCGCCGCGCTCAGCCAGCATATCAGCCAGCAGCGTCTTTTTCCCGCGCTCAACTTCGGTAAGGGCGCGCCTGCGGATGGCCCATCCACCGGCGTAGGCTTCCAGGCAGCCGCGCCCACCGCAGGTGCAGTCAGCGGCGCCCAGCGGGTCAACGATGATCATGCCGGTGTCGCCGGTGGACCCCCACGTATACTGCACCAGGCCGTCCTCGGTGATGAGACAGGTGGCCATGCCGGTGCCGATGGCCATGAACAGCATGCGCTGCGCATCGCGGCCCTTGCCAAACATGTGCTCGGCAATGCCCGCCGCGCTGATGTCGTTGGCGACGGCCAGAGAGGGGCCGAGCATCTCGGCCAGTGGGGCATACATGGGGAAGCCCTCAAGGATGGGGATGTTGTTCGTCTGGCGCTGGAACCACTCGCTGCCCTCCGAGAAGTGAGGGACGCAGAAGCCAATGCCCGCGATGGGGAAGCCGTCTGCTTCGGCCCGCTCACGCAGCGCAAGGGCTGCCTGCCCCATGCGCCTCACCAGCGCAGGCGCATCAGAATCACCCGCCGTGGGGATGGCGTCGCGCATGTGGATGAGGCCCAGCCGATCGACCACCGCAAGCTTGATAGTGGTGCCGCCAATATCGACGCCAATCGCGTAGTCAGCCACCGGTTTACCCCTTACACCGAATAGCTCAGATAGTTGATCGCATCAGGCGCTACCGGCTGGAGGGCTGCGTACATACGCAGGCGTGTCTTGATCAGCCGGTAGTCCAGATCAAACAGCAGGCGGCGCAGCCCCGCCGCGTGGATGCTGCTGAGCGAAATGCGCAGAGCCGTTTTGCCTGCGCTGCGGGCCAGCGCCTCAAGGTCGGCCAGCCAGGTATCCAGCCAGTGCTCCTCACCGGGGCGAGCGGTCAGCACCTCCACGCTGGCGAAATCGGGCGGCGGCTCCTCAGCATACGAGGCGAAGCGCACAATGGCAGCGGCATCAGGCCGATCTTCATCACCCCAGAAGAACCCATCACCCATGCCAAGCGTCTGGAGGGTATCGATCAGGGGGAAGTAATCCAGGCCGGGCGCGATCTGATCCCACAGCGCCCGCAGCCTGGCCAGAATGGCGCGGCGATCCGTTATGTCGAAGAGGGGCACAGCATTGAAATCGGTCCTGCCGGACGTCAGCGATTTCTCAAGCACGCAGACGATGGGGCCGATATTGAAACCCGATTTGATATACAGGCCGATGTTGGCCAGGTTATGTGCCCAGGTCTCCAGGCCAATGGTGAGGCAGTCGAGCGCACGCAGCCGGTCGAGCGACCAGCGCATGAGCGCAGGGCCTAGCCCACGCCCCTGATGATCAGGATCGACGGCGACAGGGCCTACCCAGCCAAGCGACCCCCACTGATGAACCATGTTAAGCGCGATAACATGCCCCTTGTGCAGCACCACAACTGTATTATCAGGGTAAAGGCGGGACTGATAAGACAGCCAGTCAGCGCGACGGGGACGCTGTGCGGGTTGCTCCCAGGCTTTCCGCAGGCGGTTGAAGGCCACGGCCTCCAGCTCGCCACATGCTACCGCGAGGCTCTCGCGCATGGGCTGGAAGGTATACCCTGAGTCAGGGGGGAGGCTCATCAGATCGGGGATCATAACCACTTCCGTTGAGCTGGAGGCCGCCTTACAGTTTTCAGTCTATCACAGATTTTTTCAGGATGTCAAGATGTCTATACAACATACAGGGCGACGCAGCGCCCACCAGCTGGCAGGATGAAGAATCGACATGAGGGCTGGTCATCAGGCGAGGGGCGCCCCAATCAGATGCCCCGGACCGCTGACAGGCAGCAAGAGGAAGCCGGTGGGTCAGGCTACGCCCTTGATGTTCCTGCGGGCGACGGTAAGGGCCGAGAGGGGGCCGATCACCACCTGCAAGATCAGCAGCGCCCTGCCGATGCCGGTGGTGACCCAGGCCAGCAGGAAGCGGATCCCGGCGGGCAGCACGTCGGCCAGGTGTGGGAAATCGAAGGGGAAGCGGATCGCCAGCCACAGCGACCCCGCCGCCAGGAACAGGCTCGTCGCCGCCTCGACCGGCCAGGCCGCGCTGCGGCGTCCTGTCAGCGCGCGGGCAAGGGGTGCGACAAGCGCCAGCCCGATCGGCCCGTACAGACAGAACATCTCAAACGGCCCGAACCTGTCTGTGAAGAAGCCCGTGCCTCTCAACTGGTGGGTCAGCAGGAAGGCGAACAGGAACAGCATCATCGCCACAATGGCGATCTCCAGCACCCGCGCCGCCGGGCTGAGGGTTTCCCTCTCTGTTGCGCTCATAGTGATTGTCCCTTCATGTAGTGGTCAGGTGGCCCGGTGCATCCGGCCTTCATACTCTATACGAGTGACCGGTCAGGAGGTTGTAAAACTCGTACAGGGATCGCCGGGCATCTGCCGCCCGCGATCATGATCCTCAGCGGCCAGGCCTCCCCGGCACGCGGAAGATCTCCGGCGAGAGCCGTATCCCCGCCTCATCCAGGCGCATCATGCACTGGGGCCGGATGCCTGTCGGCCTGATCTCCCCCTCGATGCGCCCGGCGGCATACCCGCTTTGCTGGAAGGTGAAGAGGTCCACCAGCACGTTCACATCCCCGCTTATGCCCTGCACCTCGGTCACCTGCGTCACCCGCTCCGAGCCATCCCCCAGCCGCTGCACGCTGACGATCAGCTTGACCGCGCCGTCGATCAGGCGGCGTGTATGCAGCACCGCATACCCCGCCCCTGAGGCGCTGCACAGCATCTCCAGCCTGCCCAGCACATCGCGTGCGCCGCTGGCGTGTACCGCGCCCATCGACCCGTCGAAGCCGGTCATCATCGCCTGCAGCAGGTCCAGCGCCTCGCCGCCCCGCAGCTCCCCAACAATCAGACGATCCGGGTTCAGGCGCTGCGCCTTCCACATCAGCTCCCGCATGCCGGCATGCTGACCCGTCTCCTCATCCCCCGGGGCGTAGATCAGCCGGATCAGGTGTTCCCGATCCAGTCGCAGCGTCGGCTGCCATTCCACGCTCACCACCAGCTCACCCGGCGGGATGTACCGCGCCAGTGTGCTGAGCAGGGCCGCGGTCAGCGGTCGGCTGTTCCCGCACACGATGAGGTTCAGCCGGGCGGTGACACAGGCGCTGAGGAACTCCACCAGGGGCGGCGTCAGGGTGCCCACCGCCAGCAGACGCTGCTCTGCGTCGGCGGGGGTGGGCAGTCGCCGGAGGATGATCACCGGGCCATCGGGGGCAGCGGGGGGCATGGCGATCTCCATGTGCCAGCCGCCCGCCAGGTGCGCTTCCGGGGGCAGCCCGCCGGGTGCGTCTGCCTCCATGTTCAGCAACGCACCGACTGCCCTGAGCAGGTCGGCCTCACCCCCAAAGCGCACAGGGGCTGCCTCCAACCCCGCCCCGCGCCGGATCGATACCTGGCCTGGCCCGTTGATGACAATCTGCGTGATGTCCGGATCGTCGAGCAGGTCGTTGAGAGTCATCCCTGTTGTGGCCATCTGTTTGCTCCTGTGTGAGGCGCTGCGCGAGGGGGCACGGGGCGGCGGTGGGGGCAGCGCTGCGGGTGCTGCCCCTATTGTACACCGGCGGCGCTCAGATAGAGAGGTGGGCCTGCACAACCGTATCCGCCAGGATGCGGCGGATGTCGGCCAGGTGGCAGTCCGCCGTACCCTCGGTGAGCACCACGGCAGCGCCTGCAGCGGCGGCCCAGCACAGCGCCTCCGGCCATGCATCGCCCTCAGCGAGACGCCACGCCAGCGCCGCCGAGACGGCATCCCCGGCCCCCGCGGCGTTGACCTGCCGCTGCGGGGGGGCAGCTGCCAGCCACAGGCCGTCGGGCGTCAGCCCCAGGATACCATCTTTGCCGCACGTCAGGATCAGCGCCGGCAGGCCCGCCCGTTCGACCAGCGCCGCACCGTGCGCCCGCAGCGCGCTCAGTGACAGCTCGCCCGTCCCGAAGGTCTCGGCGTATTCACGGCGGTTCATCTTGAGGATGGTGGGCCGGGCCTCCAGCGCCTCCAGTGCAGGCGTGCCCGCGCAGTCGATCAGGATCGGCCTGTGGGCGTTGTGGGCCATCTCGACCAGCGTGCGATAGCACGAGACCGGCACGCCCTCCGGCAGCGACCCCCCGGCGATGGCCCATTGCGCGCCCGGCAGGTGCCGCCGGAATCGGTTGAGCAGATCATCCCACGCCGCGGCGCTGACACGTATCTGGCCGGTCATCACGTGGCTGTGACGCGCGTGCGCCGTCTCGACGATGACGTGCGCGATGCGCGTCTCGCCCTCCACGGGGATCAGGTCCGCGCCGATCCCGTAGCGGTCCAGCAGGTCGGCAAGCTGCGCCCCGCTGAGGCCCGCCGTGAAGCCCAGTGCGGTGGTCGGCACGCCCAGCGCCCGCAGCACCACTGAGGCGTCCATGCCCTTGCCGCCCACGCTCGTCACCACATGGCTGGCGCGCATCACCGTCTCCGGGCGGAACGCCTCGATCGTGATCACCCGGTCCAGCGCCGGGTTAGGCGTCACGGTCAAAAACATAGGGGAGTCTCTCCGCAGGGAGCATGCCGCGCGCCAGGATGCACCACGCGTTCCAGTCAATGCGCTCGGTGGCATCGAGGGCGGCAAGCAGGGTTTTACCGGCCACGAAGATGCCGTGCTTGGGGGCCAGCACTGCCGCGGCCTGGGCGCGGATGTTGGCCTCCTTGCCGCGCAGCCCCTCGACCACATGGGCCGCCAGGTCGGGGCTGTGGGCCGGGGCGGCCTTGATCACCTCCACCGTTCCCAGCTTCTGCGTCGACTCCAGCACCATCTCGATCGGGCGGTCTGCCGCGCAGAACGGCAGCACGTGGAAGGGGTGCGCGTGGACGATGCCGTTCACATCGGGGAATTCCCGGTAGATGGCGAGATGCACCCTGGTCTCGCGTGAACACAGGGGATGCTCCAGCAGATCGTCACTGTCGATCGGCCCCTGCAGGATGTCCTCCGGCGTGAGTTGCCAGTGGCGTTTGCTGCCGCTGAAGCGCGGCGAGATGTAGACCTGGCCCTCCTCCCGCAGGCTGATGTTGCCGCCGGACATATCGGTGAGGCGGCGCTCAAACAGCATGCGGCCAACGTAGGCGGCCAGCTCTTTTGGGGTGTGTGGAGGCTGCATGGTATTCTGCCTTCAGGTGTCATCAGGCGCGCGCTCAGACCTCGGCGACCGCCGTAACCGGCGACGCCTCCAGCCCGGCCATGCGCAGCGGGAACAGATACAGACGCGCGATGGGCCGCTGGCCTGCCGCGTCCAGGTCCGCGTCCTCCAGCAGGATCATCGGCTCCTGCCGGCCCAGCAGGGCGTGATGCACGGGGAAACCCGTCTCGCGGCCCTTCTTCACGTTCTCAACCGAGATGAAATCGACGCCCACGCAGCGCAGCCCGCTGAACCCCGCCAGATAGCGCGCCGCCTCGATCGACAGGCCGGGCGTGGCCTCGACATAGTGCGCCGGATCAGTGACGCGGTAGCGGCTGAAGCCGCTCCTGAGCAGCAGCGCCTCGCAGCCGTGCAGCCGGGCCTCGTGGGGCCTGAGCGCCTCCACCCCGATCGGCTGCCCGGCCTCCGCCGGGGTGTCGAGCAGCAGCACCTTCGAGAACACGAACTCGCCGATGGCGAAGTCCATGATCTGGCGGCCCCCCTCGATGAAGTGCCAGGGGGCGTCGATGTGCGTGCCCGCGTGGGCGAAGACCTCGATGTAGCTGGTGTTGCTGTGCCCGCCCGCTGCGATCCGTGACCGGGCGGTGACGGTGGGTGGCCTGAGGCTCGCCTCAAGCACGGTGGTCTCAGGGCCAATGGGGTATGACAGCTCGATGAACATCCCTCACCTCATCTCAACAGGCTGCCTACCGCCTCAGGCCGGCGGCGACCGGCGGCCGCACGATCGCCGCGAGGTCAGACAGGCGCGCCAGCAGATCGGCGCTCAGGTCGATGTGCAGGACCTGGGCCACCACCTGCGTCCAGCCGTGGATGAAGTACAGCCAGCCATCCTCAACGATCAGGCCGCGCGCCTCGCGCTGGGCCAGCGCCTGATGCATGAAGTCCAGGTCGCCGCGGTAGTTGAACTCCCACGCGATGCCGTTTGGCGGGAACAGGCCGCCGTCTGTGATCGGCGAGCCGGGCGTGTCTTTGCCCATGCCCGTCGCGTTGATCACGATGCTGCCCGGCGGCATCCCGGCCATGATGGCGTCGTTTTGTGCGGGGTCGGCATTGCAGATGTACTCAAACACGATGTCGGTGTTCAGCCCCTCCACCATGCGCCGCATCGTGTCCAGCCGCCCCTGCGAGCGGTTGACCACGACGAAGCGGCGAGGGCGGTCGGCGGCGTGCGGCTTGTTGATCACGTGCAGCGCGGTGGCCACCCCTGATCCGCCCGCGCCGAAGCACAGCACCTCGCCCCCGGTGCGCCCGAAGTAGCCGGGGCCGATGATGTCATCCAGGCTGAGGCCGGCGCTGATCGGGTCTTTGGCGTGGCCCTCCAGCGCGCCATCACGCCTGGAGATGCACGACACCTCGCCGCACAGCCGGGCGTAGGGGTCGAGGTAGTCGAACAGGTCACGGGCCGCAGTGAGCAGGTCGATCTTGTGCGTCGTGACCAGCGCGCCCAGCGACAGCGGGT